>Ga0335073_10000265_pt1 | contig 67642 bp, 68 predicted proteins | sample Lox_Sample_22_FD_207093 | JGI IMG/M metagenome (GOLD analysis project Ga0335073, IMG submission 207093) | Soil microbial communities from Loxahatchee National Wildlife Refuge, Florida, United States - Lox_Sample_2.2 | ecosystem: Environmental > Terrestrial > Soil > Wetlands | place: USA... | reverse complement strand
AACCAGATGTCGAGTGGAGGCGCCGGGCGGGGAGCGATCGCCGTCTGGCTGACGGTGAAATACCGGCCCGAGTAGCTCGGGGAATCCTCGACCAGCGCCGACCGTAGCAATTGCAGCGACTCATCGAACACCGCCGCCCGCTCTCCGTCCGGAACGACAAAGAGTTCGCGCTCTGCCGGGATTGCCGAACGCAGCCCGAAGACGGGCAGCACTCGCTTGGGCGCGAGCGCGGCGAGCGACGCCAACTGCTTTGCCACCAGCACCGGATGCCGCCCCGGAAGCACCGCGACGGACGTGCCTACCTTCAGTTGTGTTGTCCTGGCCAGCGCGTAGGCCATCCCCACCATGGGATCCACCGCCGGTGAGTAGACCAGCTCGGATAGCCACAACGAGTCCACCCCGCGCTTTTCGAGGTGATCGACAATGTCGGCGAGCTGTCCTGGATCGGTGTTCGCGCCCAGGCCGACTCCGAAGCGGATCTTCACTGTTATCTCCCTCTGCCGTACCGCGTAGGTAACGCAACGCGGTCGAGGAGGAACACCTTCCCGAGGCTTACCACTGCACCACCGGTACCTCCGACATAGGCGCGGAGAAACTGCGTGGTGGATGGGCGTTGACATTGAGGTAGCGCCGCCAACCAGGCGGCTGCTTCGTCGCGTTGCTCATCGGCATAGACGCGCATCGGGCACGGCACCCACGCCGCAATGCCTCGCCCGGGTTCCCGAATCCAGTCGATGTCGCTGACGAGTGCGCAACCGTCGAGCAACGGAAGATACCGAACGCCCAACAGGGAGTCCGCCCACAGCGCCCCCGGCGTCAGGCGGGCAAAACCTGGCCCGAACTGGTACAGCAACCGCAGCCGCTGACCCTCTCGTGCTAACCGATCGACCAGCGGCGCGAAGACTTGCGCATAGTCATCGGAGGTCACCACATCTGTCGCTTCGATAGCGTGCACTCCCGCCGGAACATCGACCAGTTCTGTAAGCACGGAACTCCCAACAGGGCCCTCGTCTACCCAAATCCCGAGGGTACGCACAACACGTTGCGCAGATCGCGTGTCGCCACACACTTGGTGTCAGCAGGCCTCAATAGGATCTGGCGCATGCGGCTCGCTGGAATCGCTCGACGTAGCGCACGGGCGATCGTCGTGATCGCGGGCGTCGTGCTGGCTGCGTTACCCAGTTCCGCCGCTACGCCAGCCGCACGCGCGGCCGACGCGGGCTACCAGTTGATCCAGGAGCCCGACGCGGGTTACTCCCCCATCATCGGTCTGATCAGCGGGGCGGCCCGGTCGATCCGCATCACGATCTACGAACTCACCGATCCCGCTGCCATCAACGCACTCATTGATGCTCACAATCGAGGCGTGGACACACGGGTCATCCTCGACGCCGCATTCCACGGCCGCAACACCAACACCGCTACCTTCCAACAACTTAGCGGTGCCGGCGTGGGCGTGAAATGGGCTCCTAACGGGGTGATCTATCACCAGAAGACCATCACCATCGACGACGCCACCGCCGCAGTCGGCACCGGAAATCTGACACCGCAGTACTACTCGAGCAGTCGCGACGCCTGGGTGCTGGACACCAATCCCGTCGACGTGGGGGCGATTGCCGCGACGTTCGACACCGACTACTCCGCCGCCCCATCCGGGAGGCCACCACCGGCCACCGCCGCACCGAACCTGGTCTGGTCGCCGATGGCGCGCGCCATCTTCTTGCAGCGCATCGACCAGGCCGCTCACAGCATCGATGTCACCAGCGAGGAACTCAAAGACCGCCCCGTGCTCTCCGCCCTGGACAAAGCCGCACGCCGCGGTGTGCAGTGCCGGATCGTACTGACCGAGAACCCGGCGTGGAGCAAGGGCATCGCGGAAGTGTCAGCCGCCGGCTGCTCGGTGCACCTATTCCCCGATACCGAATCGGCGCTTTACATGCACGAGAAAATTCTGCTCACCGACAACACCGCACTCATCATCGGCAGCCAAAACCTCTCCACCACAAGCCTTGTCGAAAACCGTGAATTGTCACTAGCCCTGGACACCGCCATCGCGCCAGACCTGATCGCCGCCGTGGAATCGACCTTCGACGCGGACTACGCCGCCGCGTCCGGGCAGTAGCCGCGCTTATTCAGGCGGAAGGGGCCGCTTCAGGGTGCAAACGATGCCCCACTCGAAAAGACGGTCTCCGACTTGGTCATATTCTTTGAAGTGGTGGACGACCTGAGTCCGTTGGACGGAAGAGTTCACGATCTCCCAGCCTTCGTGCCCGGCGGCGTTCGTCAGTTGGCCGACCTCATCGATCACCTGCTGCAGGGATTCGTGGGTCCGGTAAATGAAAGTGGTCTCCCACCGCTGCGGCCGCCACTTGCCGTCTGCCGCCAGACTTCCAGGATTCCCCGACGAAGGTTCGCTCATGAGTCGGCATACTACGTCGCCGGGAACCCAGAAAGATGAATGAAAGTTGACCGCCGCTTTACAACTAAACGGTTGTCGGCGCCACGCCGCCTCGGAGGGAACGCGGCAACAACTGAACCACCCACAAACGAAGGGTTTGCTCTGGTGGAGATTTCGAGGGGTCGACTGATGGTTGGCGGACTGCTTGCGGCAGTCACGTTCACCACCCTTGGCGCTGGTACCGCGTTCGCATTTCAGGAGCACATGTTTAGCGCCAGGAACGATCTGCAACAGGCGGCAACCGAGCTACGGCAGGCGGAACCCGATAAGGGTGGCCATCGCGACGCCGCAATCAACTTGACGCAACAAGCGATCGATCAAGTCGACCTTGGTATTCAATACGGCGCGGGCAACCCGCCGCCGCCGTAATACACTCAGTGTCAGCGATTTTCACTGCACGAGCTGTTGCTGTGCTGGTCATCAGGTGCACGGCGAGCGCGGCAACGTCAGCGCATGGTTCCTCCAGCGAGTGTCGTATATGCATCGGACCGAGCATTCAATCAAGTTTTGCGATTACCGATTTCGGTTCAGACCGATGTATCTCTGTTACCAGAACGTGGCCGACGTGTACTCATTTTTCGGCTAGGTTTACGAATCGGCTAATCTCTACTCCGAAGCACGGGGGATTAATGGATTTCGAGGGTGTACATACCCGTGACCTGATGACAATGGCTCGGCAGGCTCTCCAAGAAGGGAGCGTCGACAAGGGCACACTGTGCACGGCCGCGATCAGGGTGATCGACAACCCTCCGCGGGACGGCATCTTGCGCAGTCTGGCCGACCATGTATGTCAGGCCGTTTTTGACTGGGCTTGCTTTGACGGCTCAGCTGCAAGGCTTGAGGGTGTCGTCGAAAGCTACAAGACCGCCGCTAGCGCACTGTATTTCGACGAAGAGCTCAACAAATTGCGGCACTAGGGCCAGCGTCGCGGCTACTCGAAGTAGGCGAAGCTACATGTCGGCCGCGGTTCGCTTTTGAGCGCTACCAGTTTGCCGTCCATGATGATGTTGCAGGAGAGTTCGCTGTCGCCTGCGTCGGCGGTCACCGAGGACTCGATCTCGTTGTACACGGGATACTGCTTCTCCCAAGGCAGCGTCACATCCGTCTCGGTTTGCTCTGGGCCACCATTGATCTGGTATTTGATGGTTACCCGACCAGCAGCACCGCTCACCTGCATGGTCGCTGTGCCGACGGGTGGCCCGGTGGGCGCCGCTGCGGGAGTTTTCGAGGACGTCGAGGCAGGCGCGGTAGTCATCGGCGAATTGGTTGCCGCCGCGGATGAACGGGCGGCAGCAGAGTCAGCCGCTGCCGGTTTGCCCCCGGTCGTGTTGCATCCAGTGGCCGCAAGCGCGACGACGACCAGTGCGAGCACGACGCCCGTCGCAGAGCGATTTGCCATCCTCGGAGCCTACGTCGACTGAACTGGCCTTCATCGCGAATTCAGACGCACGGCTGCGGCCACAGCTTGCGGGGCTTCAGACGACGGGAAGTGGCCCACGCCTGCCAGCTTTGTGACCGTGGCGCGCGGGAGGACCTTGATGGCCTGTTCTAGAACGTGGCGTCCCGACACCGGATCGTCGAGCCCCCAGACGAGATGCATGGGGCCGTTCCAATTGACGAGAGCCGCCTCCCACCGACGATGATGAATCTTCCGCTCGGCGTTGTACTTGATCAGCAAGTGCCACAGCTTATTTCCGTTGTCCCGCGACATGCCAAGCCACAGGTCGTCGAACTCGACGTCGGTGAGACGTGGTCCGCGCACCGCGTCGAGGGCTGCGCGGACCCTGGCCGCGCTGACGCGGCTGGCCAACAGCTTGCCGATGACGGGCCGAATCAGCAACTTCTGCATGCGAGTTGGACGATATTCGCTGTAGACGATGCCCGCGTTCAACACGACGAGGCTTTCGATCGCGAACCCGAGCTCTCCCCGACTGGCACGGTCCAGGAGCTCCTGGCCGACGATGACCCCGTAATCGTGGATCACCAGCCGTGTCGACTTCACGCCCAAGTGCCTAACGAGATCCTGCACAATATCCGCGGATTCGGGCACCGAGTCCTCGTAGGGGTTGGGCTTGTCCGACGCCCCATAGCCCAGGAAATCCAGCGTGACCACATCATGGTCCCGGGCAAGGTCACTAGCGACGACCGCGTAGTCATATGACCACGTCGGGAATCCGTGCAGCATCAGCACCGTGGCTCCGGCCCCACGCCGCCGGAACGCAATGCGGTGCCCGCGCCGGCTGATCAGGGTGTCGTTTTCGGCGATCCACTCCGCCGCTCGAGGCACACCAAAGGGCCCGTTCATTGTCGCGCCCTCCTTCCGGTGTCATCGCCTGCTGGCATGTGTAGCCGAACCAGTGTCTTGAGGCTAGCGCTGATAGGACATGCTTGACGCATGGAGCAATACCGCCGCAATGACCTGACCTTCGACGTCCTTGATGCCGGACCGCCCGACGGACCTGTCGTGGTGTTGCTGCACGGCTTCCCACAACACAACGACAGCTGGAACGCCGTCATCGGCCGGCTCACCGCACAGGGCTACCGCTGCCTGGCGCCCAACCAGCGGGGCTATTCCGCGGGCGCCCGACCACCCCGCCGCCGCGACTACCGCATCCCCGAACTCGTCGCCGACGTCGGCGCACTGATCGACGCCAGCGGCGCGCGGCAGGTGCACCTCGTCGGCCATGACTGGGGCGCCGCCGTCGCGTGGGCCGCCGCGGCCGAAATGCCCCAGCGGCTGGCAACCGTGTCGCCGATATCGGTGCCGCATCCCGCCGCGTTTCTCAAGTCATTCACCAACAGCCGCCAGGGCCTGGCGTCTTGGTACATGTACCTATTTCAGCTGCCGCGCATCCCGGAGTGGCTGCTCACGCGTCGCAACGGTGCCGTCGTTGCCGAGACACTGCGGCGAGGCGGACAATCGCGGGCCGCAGCCGAGCGAGATGCACAGGCCATGCGTGAGCCCGGAGCCCTGACGGCCGCGATCAACTGGTACCGCGCGATGCCGCTGTCCAATCCGCGTGCGATCGGCCAAAAGGTCTCTGTCCCAACGCTGTACGTGTGGAGCGACCGGGACATCGCGCTGCTCCCCAAATCTGCCCACGACACCGCCCGATACGTCACCGGGGAATACCACTTTGAGATCCTGCCCGGAGTCTCGCACTGGATACCGGACGAAGAACCCGACAAGCTAGCCGACCTGCTGCTCGACTGGTTCGCCGCTCACCCGGTGCACTAATCGCCCAGCCGAGATCGGCTCTCGCCCAAGGCAGTTTCGATCTCCGACCACGTTTCCTTGACGATCTGCGACGCCGGCTGCAGATCGATGATCCGCGATGACACCTGACCGGTGTTGGCGACGCTGGCTTCCATGTCACCTTCGAAGTACAGGTCGGTGATCCGGCCGAGCAGCTTTAGCTCGGGATCGGCCGCGGCGGCGCGGGAGGCGAGACCGGTGCGCAGCACCCGCATCGTCGGGTTGCCGGGCAGGTCGAGCATCACGGTGCCGTCATCGCCGGCAGCCATGATGGCGTTCTTGAAATTGGCATGCACGCGGGCTTCGTGGCTGGCCAGCATCCGGGTGCCCATCTGTACGCCTTCGGCGCCGAGGACGACAGCGGCCGCGGCGGACCGCGCGTCGCAGATCCCTCCCGCCGCGATGATCGGCAGATCGACACAGTCGGCGACGAGCGGCAGCAGCACCAAAGTCGACGCACCGAGGGCTGACTTGAACCCGCCGCCCTCCACTCCCTCCACCACAAGCGCGTCGACGCCTGCGTCCACGGCCTTCATCGCACCCTTCAGCGATCCGACGACGTGGACGACGGTCATGCCCGCGTCATGCAGCCGGGCCGTGAACAGGGCCGGATCACCTGCGGAGGTGAAGACATGGCGAACCTGCGCGGCGATGAGTTCGTCGACGATCGATGGGTCACGCTTCCAGCCCTGGATCATCAGATTGGCCGCCACCGGGCGGTCGGTGAGCTCACGCACCCTGCGCAGGTCAGCCCGGCCGTCCGGGGTCAGCGTCTCGATCATGCCCATGCCGCCCCCCTCGGAGACGGCGGCGGCCAATTCGGCCCGGGCGATGTACGTCATCGGCGCCTGCACGACGGGGTACTCGACGCCGAGCAACGATCGGATGCGGTTGGTCACGCCCTGATCATGCTCCGCCAAATGCTGCCCGGGTTGGCGCTGACTATGTCGGCACACTAATTTTTCACAGGTGAAATTCTCAGCGGTTGGAGTAGCCGCACGATGGGTCGTCCCCTTCCTGACTGTTGCAGTCGTTGCCTACGCAACTGTCTCCGCCGCCCCAGCGGTACGTCTGGTCGATGCGGCCAACCCGTTGGCCGGGCATCCGTTCTATGTCGATCCCGGGTCGGCGGCCATGCGGGCCGCACACAACGCCAATCCGCCGAGTGCCGAACTCGACGCCATCGCCAACACGCCGCAGGCATTCTGGGTCGATCCGGCGGTTGATTCCGCCAGGGTCGCCAGATACATCGGCGCGGCGCAGGCCGCAGGCGGCATGCCGTTGCTGGCGCTTTATGCGATTCCACATCGCGACTGCGGAAGCTTCGCGGCGGGCGGATTCTCGACGGCCGCGGATTATCGCCAGTGGATCGACGGCATCGCAGGCGCCGTGGGGGCCTCGCCGGTCGCAGCGATCGTCGAACCCGATGCACTCGACATGGCCGACTGTCTGTCACCCGCCCAACGCGATGAACGCTTCGGTCTGATCCGCTACGCCGTCGACACACTGACCCGTAATCCGGCCGCCGCGGTGTACATCGACGGCGGACACTCACGCTGGCTGAAGGCCGAGGAAATTGCCAACAGACTCAACCAGGTCGGCGTCGACCACGCCCGTGGTTTCAGCCTCAACACCTCGAATTTCTTCTCCACCGATGAGGAGATCGGTTACGGCGAAGCGGTTTCAGGGCCCACAAATGGCGCGCATTACGTGGTCGACACTTCGCGCAACGGCGTCGGGCCAGCGCCCGACGCCCCGCTCAACTGGTGCAACCCCGGCGGCCGGGCGCTCGGCGTCCCGCCCACGACGGCTACTGCCGGTGCGCATGCCGACGCGTACCTGTGGATCAAGCATCCTGGTGACTCGGACGGATCGTGCGGCCGCGGCGATCCAGGGCCGGGCCACTTCGTGAACCAGTACGCCGTTGACCTGGCCCGCGCCGCACACCACTAGGTGCAGCGCGTTAGTGTCTTTCGGTCGGCCTCAAACAAGCCGATAGAAAAGTCGTGCTATCACTCATGCCCACAGCAACTGAAGCATCGCCGCTCGAATCGCGGGTCGGCCACTACTACCAAATGGACGGCACCTACCTCGTCGGCCGCGAGAAGGTACGTGAATACGCCCGTGCAGTGCAGGACTATCACCCGGCTCATTGGGACGTCGCCGCCGCGGCTGAGTTGGGCTACTCCGGCCTGGTCGCGCCGCTGACGTTCACCTCGGTCCCGGGCATGACCTGCAATCGCCGCATGTTCGAATCGGTGGTCGTCGGTTACGACACCTATCTGCAGACCGAGGAAGTCTTCGAGCAGCACCGCCCGATCGTGGCCGGCGACGAACTACACATCGACGTCGAACTGACGTCGCTACGCAGGACCGCCGGCCGAGATTTCATCACCGTCACCAACACCTACACCGACGCGGCCGGCGAGCGGGTGCACACCCTGCACACCACCGTCGTCGGCGTCACTGCCGAGGACGTCGATCCGGCGATCAAGGCGGCCGTGCCGAAGATCATGATGCACGACGTGGACATCGCCGCGGTCGGTGAATCCGACGACGCGTACCAGAAGACGGTGCGCCCCGGCAGCGAAGTTCGCATCGCCGAGGGAGGCACGACCCGACAGCCTGGAACGCCGTCCTTCGAGGACGTCAAGGTCGGCGACGAGCTGCCGACGCATCACACCCGGTTGTCCCGCGGCGACCTGGTGAACTATGCCGGCGTGGCCGGCGATGCGAACCCGATTCACTGGGACGAGGACATCGCCAAGCTGGCCGGGCTGCCCGATGTGATCGCACACGGAATGCTCACCATGGGGTTGGGGGCCGGATTCGCCTCGGCGTGGTCGGGCGACCCCGGTTCGGTTACTCGTTACGCGGTCCGCCTGTCCCAGCCCGCGGTCGTGTCGGCGGCCGAGGGCGCTGACATCGAGTTCAGCGGCCGGATCAAGTCGCTGGACCCGGCGACCCGCAGCGGTGTCGTCATCGTCGCCGCGAAGTCCGGTGGCCAAAAGATCTTCGGGATGGCGACGTTAAACGTCCGCTTCCGCTGACCTGTCACATCGGCGTCGAATCAGGCTCACTGACAAGCGGATCGGACATCGTACGACCATCGGTGGCAACGTGTTGTGTCCAAGGCGACAGGTTCAACCTCTTGGTCGGTCGGAGACGTATCGAATAGCGCCCGACGCGCGCCTACGTCATGCCGGGATGTTCCTCTGCTTACCCAAGACTGAGAACTGCTTGAAACCGCGATTAACTTCAGCTAAGAAGAGGCGATGACGCAGATCACATCACCGGCGCGCCGTGGAGTGCACCCATGAACGGATACAGGCTCCTCGCGAAGGTGACCGCCGCCGGCCTGTTCGTAGGCCTGGCTGGCGCGACGATCAATGGGGCCGCCCGCGCTTATGCGGACGACTCGCTCGCTGGAAGCGACACGGCGATCATCCTCGGCGGAACCACCGAGCCGATGCCGTCAACCGCTTTCGCACAGACTGCCGAAAGTCTGTTTCTAAACCCGCTGGGCTTTGACGGTGGCGCGACCGGCTCGACGGTCTGCGACATGATCGGGACCGACCCCTGCGCCGCACCGCTGCAGGTGCTGACGACACCTGAACTCATCCAGCAGGGCCCGAGCAGTCTCACCGCCGCGGATGACGTCACTCTCGCCGTGGAGAACGAATTCAACGCCGACCCGAGCGCTTTCAGCGCCGAGCATCCGCTGACGATCTTCGGATACTCACAGAGTGCCACGGCGGAGTCGATCGCAATGACCCAACTCCAAGCAGACGGCATCCCCAGCGATGATCTGCACTTCGTGTTCATCGGCGACCCCTCCCTCCCGGGTGGCATATGGCCCAACCTGGAACCAGACATGGACGCGGTACTCGGCCCAAGCCTGACGAACACTCTTCTCACGGATTTCAACTTCGGCGCCGTCCTGGGCAACGTGACGCCGGATGATCTCTACCCGGCGACCATCTACAGCCTGGCCACCGATCCGGTGCCCAACTTCCAAGACGTCTTCGAGGCCAAGGGTCTGTATGGCGCACTGCTGGACATATTCGGCCCGCACGTGGAGTACTTGGGGCTGACACCGACGGAAGTCGCGGATGCGACCACGACGACCAACGGCGATCTCACCCTCGTCGACATCTCCGACGCCGACATCAACAACGCCGACGCGTGGCTGAGTGCAGTATTTGAGCACGGCGCCGCTGGCAGCGGACTGCTCGAGAGCGTATTCGAGTCTCTGCAACTGTTTTTGACCAACACGTTCTGACGTTGGCGGGCGTCGCACGGCAGCGGCGCCGGGCCGCCGGCTGCTTACCGTGGCATCCCTGGACACCGCTCCAGTACCGCGCGCTATGGTCTGGGCATGTCCGAACGGGACGGACCCGAGGTCAACGTCCGGCGTTTCCGCTACGACGCCACTGGCTTACGCGGCAAGCGGATGCGTTTGATGGACGACTTACCCACCAGCGACGCTGGGCGACCGCAGGAAGTGCTGATCGGCGTCACGGATGTCATCTGCCTTGACGACACACCTGACGTGATGCACGACCTACGCGTGCATCCGGTTGGCCAACCCGACGTCGTGGGCCGCGTGGAGTTCCGCCAACTCGCTCTCTACGAAGGGTGACTCGGCCGAATTGGCGGCCCTGACTCAACGTGACAAACGTGTAGCCATTTGAGATGACAAGTGGCCATTTGTTTCTCAAACTTAGTGTCATTTTCTTTGCACGGCGGGTTGATGCGCGTGCCCCGGGGACTAGGGGCACGTCACGCTAGCGATGGTTCGGGGCAAAGAACTGCCAAATGGTGTCGGTCGCGTTGAGCGCAGTCGACGGTGCTGGGATGTTGCCGATCCACTGCGCGAGCGGGCTCGGGTCACCGCCGGGCCACTGGTGGCCCGCCCCTGTCACCGAGATTAGTTCCACGGTGCGGCCGTCGGAGCACCCGGCCGTCTGGGTCGTCACGTCCCCGGTGGTAGTCGAGTTCGGTTGTCCGCACCCATCAATCGCACGCCACGTCGCGTTGACCGTCTCCACTGCGGGGCCGTCGACGCGCGCCGTCCCGTCGGCCGAGAAGGCCTTGCCCGGCCCGCCGTTGTATGGGACTCTGTCGTCGGCGGTGCCATGTATCTGCAGCACCGATGTCGGCCGTGCTGCCGAGCAGTCAGTCAGCAGGGTGCCCGCCACGGGCGCGATTGCCGCGAATGTGTCTGTCTGACAACCCAAGCGAAGCGCCATCATTGCCCCGTTCGACATCCTGGTTGCATAGACGCGCGACCGATCGATCGGCATTTGTTGCTCGATGGCGCCGACCATGGCGGTGATGAAGCCGAGGTCGTCGGTGTTGCTGCGCTGCGGCTCGCCGCAGCAGGTCCCGGCGTTCCAGGCACGATTGAGTCCGTCAGGAAGTACCACACCGCGAGCAGGGTTATCCAGAGATCAAATCTCATCGCGCACAGACCGGCTCGTGATCAGCTTGTGTCCGACCATCGGAAAACAGCAAGGCAGGCTGCTAAACCGCCGACAGTCCATGCTGTCAGCACCAAGAATATGCGCCAATGTTCCCAGCTGCCGGCCGGCTCGAAAGCGGCCATGTTCGACGGCAGAAGCACAGATCGGAAGCCCTGGGCCATCCACTTGACCGGAAAGATGGAGCCGAGGGTCAACATCCAGGTCGGTAACACGATGAGCGGCACGTACGTGCCCGATACGAACTGCAAGGCGACCGCGGGGCCATTGGTGACGACGGCGGCCGCGACCGCGTTGCTCGCCAAATTGCTGATGAAGATGCCCAACAGCGAACAGCTGATGATCCCCAGAACAAACACCCATGCCAGGGTCGACCACCCGAAAACCGTTGTGGGTAAACGAAGGTCAAAGAACAGCAGCCCGACCGAAAGAAGCACGACGGCCTCGGCGAGGCTGACGATCGCAACCAGAGAGATTTTTCCGATGAAATATGACAACGCCGTCGTCGGCGTCCCGCGAAGGCGCCGCAAGGCACCGGTGTCCCGGTCGGCGGCAATACTGATGCCCAGGTTGATGAACGATGTCGAAAGAATGCCGTAGGCGAGCATGCTCGCCGCGATGACGGCGCCGGTGCTGGTCTCGGTGTGCGGCAGTTTGGTGGAAAAGATCGAACCCAACAAGATGCAAATTAGAGCCGGCAATGAAAACGTCAGAACCATCTGTTCCGGCCGACGGTAGAACATCTTCAACTCGGGAACGACTCGCGACAAGCCGATACGCAACGGCGACGGGAGCTCTGGCTGACTCTGAGTCGGCCGGTGCCGCGGCGGTGAAGCGCTAGCCATGCGACCGGTGGCCATCACCCCAGGCCGATCAATTGCAGGTAGGCGTCCTCGAGTGTTGGTCGAGAGACTGTCAGGTCGGCTAACTCCGCCCCGGCCATCGACCGCTCTCTGATCAGTTCAGTTGGGTGATCTGTTTTCACCATGTGGGTTTCGTCTCCCGTCCTCCACCGAACCGTCGCAGCCGAGTCCACATATCCGATCAAGTTGTGCGGGGAATCGACCGCCACCACCCCGCCGGCGGCGATCACTGCGACACGGTCGGCCAATGCGGCCGCTTCGTCGAGGTAATGGGTGGTCAGCAGGATAGTTGTGCCGTCGGCGGCCAACAGCCGGATCAGGTCCCAGAAGCGTCTTCTGGCCTCCGGATCGAACCCGGTCGTCGGTTCGTCGAGAAAGAGCAATTTCGGCAGGTTGACGATGCCGAGAGCAACGTCGAGCCGACGGCGCTGCCCCCCTGATAGCGTCCTCACTCTCGATTCGGAAACCGAGCCGAGACCGACGAGTTCGAGGACCTCCTCTGTGGGGCGTGCTGTCCCATAGCATTTCGCGAACATTTTTACGGTTTCCGAGACCGTAAGCATCCCGGCGTCGCTGACTTCTTGAAGAACTATGCCGATCTGGGCGCGCCAGCTCCTGCCCGCGGTCTCGGGGTCTTCAGCCAGTACACGGACCTGACCAGAATCACGCTGCCGGTGACCCTCGAGTATTTCTATGGTCGTCGACTTGCCCGCCCCGTTGGGCCCCAGGATCGCGAATATTTCGCCGTATTCGACATCAAGGTGCAAATTCCGCACAGCTTGAAGGCTCCCGTAGGACTTCGACAAACCCCGGACATGCACCACGGAATTCACGAGCCCACCTCTCCCGCGTCCTGCTCGGCGGGTTGCCGCTCGAGTTCAGCCAGTAATTCCCGCAGTTCGGCCTCGGATAGTTGTTCGATCAATTGGTCGACGTCGCCGGTCGCGGCGGCAGGCTGCTGTTCGGTGGTGGCGGCCGTGCTGGCGTCGACCAAGGGAAGTTCGGTGAGAATTCGAACGGCCAGTGACTCGACGCTCATGCCTTTGAGCAGCTCGAGAAGAGGAAGATCGATGGCGAAGATCGCATTGACCCGGAGTCTGAATTCTATTGCCATCAAAGAGTCCAGGCCAATGTCGTCGAGGGCGTCGTCGGGTCCGATGTCCTCGACCGGGAGCTCAAAGACCGAAGCCGCGATTTGTTGAACACGGCTCACGACGACGTCGAGCCTGTCGGCTTCCGGGCATTCTGAAAGGAAGTCGATTATCGACGAGCCCGGATCAGTGGGATCGAGTGAAGTCTCGGCGACGCCCAGTTCAGAAAACATGGGTGGCAGCTGGCCGCCAAGTCCGACGCGGCGGGCTCGCGTCCAGTCGGCGCTGATGGCGATGACGTTAGGTGTTCTTTGGTTGATGAGTCGATCGAGGATGCGCGTGCCTGCGGTCGGCGTGATGAGCTCGATCCCTCGCTGCGCGTAAGTCTTTTCCAATTTGAGTTCTTCGACCATTCCCACCGACCACGGGCCCCAGCCGATCGTGAGCGCCGGCAGGCCCTGGGCCTGCCGGTAGTGCGCGAAGGCATCAAGAAACGCGTTGGCGGCAGCGTAGTTGCCTTGACCGGGCGCTGCGATGACCGACCCCGCGGACCCGAACATCAGGAAGAATTCCAAATCGTCGTCGTCGAACGTGTTGTGCAGCGCGCGGGCACCATTGATTTTCGGTGCCATCACTGCGGTGAAATCACTTTCGGTCATGTTCACCAGAAGGCGGTCGTCGACAGATCCCGCGGCGTGGACGATTCCGCGGACAGGTTGGCCGCCGTCTCGGATGTGATTAGTGCGCCAATTTTTCACCTGTTCGGTGTCGGTGATGTCGACACTGGCGGTGGTTACTCGGGCGCCGAGTTGCTCAATTTTCTGGATCGTGTTGACGGTCGCGTGCTGCGGATGATCGTCAGCTAGCAGCGGCCATTGGTCTCTGGGTGGGACCTCGCTTCGGGATAGCAGTGCGATATGACGGGCCCCGCGTTCAACCAGGTACGTGGCCACAATGCGGCCGAGGGCTCCCGTTCCACCGGTGACAACGTAGGTCGCGTTAGGCGTGAGTTTGGTTGGGAAGGCTGGCGTCAAGGACGTGGTCGGACGAAGACGGGGAACAAACGTTGTGCGGCCGCGGATGGCAATCTGGTCCTCGGAGCCATCGGCGAGGATGTAGTCGCAGATGCGCGACGCGGTCGCAACGTGGTCGTCAGCGTGGTCGATGTCGATCAGTCCGCCCCACCGGTTCGCGAATTCCTGATGCCCTATGACTCTCCCGAGCCCCCAAACAGCGGCCTGTTCGACGGCAATTCGTTCGGTTCCGGGAGCCGGTTGGGCGTTGGCGGTGATTAGGTAGAGCCGCGGCGCAATGGTGTCGTGCTTTGCGAGCGCTTTGACGAGATGCAGGATCGTGAAAACCCCTGATTCGTCACCTATCTCTGCGACGACATCCGTCTGCTGGCCGCCATCGTCGGCGTAGATGTCCAGAGGCCAGCAGTTGAGGATTCCGGCGAGGTCAGCGTCCTTTTCGACGTGCGTCTCGATCAGCTGGTGTAGCTGCTCGGGCCGCTGAGGGTTCAACGCGTACCCACCGTCAATCTTTGTCAGCGCGGTGACGGGTTGATTCAGGACTTTTCGAACCTGTTGGCCGCTGCGGCGCAGTTGCTCCGCGAGCGCTGTTCCAACGCCGCCGGCGTCGACGAAAATCAGCCAGGGCGCACTGTCGGGAGAACTGGCTGCGTCACGACTCTCCCACTCGATTTCGGAATCTGGGATCCATTGAATCTCGTAGAGTCCCTTATCGATCCATTCGGGCGAGGTGCCCGATGAAGTGTTCAATGACTGCAGGGTGAATCCGGTGAACACGGCAAGCACGTGTCCGTCGCTGCCGGTGATAGTGATGTCGCTTTCGATTTCGTCTTTTGCCACCGAAAGCACACAGACATGGGCGGTCATCCGTTGTTCGGGAGCGCGATAGATGGCGGTTCGACGGACCCTAGTTGGAAGATACGGACCTTCCTGTCCGTAGTATCCGAGAAAGGTCGCACCGATTAGCGTTTGGAAGGCGCCGTCGATAAGCGCTGGATGGAACCTGTACTGATCGAGTTTATCGGCAATCTGTGCGGGCGCCTTGATGTCAGCAGTTGACCAGCCGTCGCCGGAAGCGATGCTGGTGATGGCTTGGAACGCGGCCCCGTATTCAAACCCGACAGCTCGCGCGCGAGTGTAGAACTCGTCTCCGTCAATCGTGCTGACTGGCTCTGCGCCGTGGCTGTTATCCGCTCGGTCAGACGACTTCACTCGGGTGTTGAGTTCTGCGGTTGCAGTTATCGTCCACTTGACGTCACCCCCAGCGGTCGCGGCGAGCGCGGCGAACTCCAAAGTGCCAGCATCTCGATTCAGCGTGGTCCGGAGCACGGGATCGCAAGTGTCATCCAGGATGAGTGCGCGTCGAAGTATTAGATCGTCGACACTGTAGTCCGCTGACCCGTAGGTGGCTTCGGCTGCTGCCAAGGCTATTTCGATATAGACGGCCGCAGGCACAACGGTGCTCCCTTGTACCTGGTGATCATCGAGGAAAGGCAGGGCGGCGGTACTCAACTCGACTTCCCAGGTTGGGTGTACCCCGCTCATCGGCTGGCCCAGAAGTGGATGAATGGGGTTGTAATGCAGGTCCTCGGCGGCTTCCTGGGTTTCGTTCCAGAAGCGCTTGGATTGCCAGGGGTAAAGGGGAAGCTTGACAAGTCGCGCGGTTTCTCGGGGGTACAGTGCGTCCCATCTGATCGGGTGGCCGTGACAATGCAGTGCCCCAACGCAATTCATGAGCGTGCGACTATCGTCGTCATTGCGTCGCTGGGTTGCCACGAGGACGACGTTGGTCTTATGGGTGGCGGCTATCTCGAAAAGTGATGCGGCCAGAACGGGGTGTGGGCCCAGTTCGACAAAGTGTGTATACCCGTCATCAAGCATCCGTCGGATCGCCGGTTCGAAAAGGACTGTGGCGCGGGTATTCTGCCACCAGTAGGCTGCGCCGTCGGCATATCCGGCCAATCGTTCGCCGGTAACAGTGGAGTACAGCGGGACTGTCGCCGCACCGGGCGACAGTTCCTCGAAGGCGCTGTGGAGCTCATCTTTCACCGTATCCATGTAATGGGTGTGGTACGGCACCGTCCCAGTGAGAAACCGGTTAAAGATCTGGTGCTCGTCTAGTTGACGGGCGATCTTGTCAAGGACGTCGCCGTCGCCGGCGACAGTGACTGCTGACGGGCTGTTGATCGCCGCGATCGATACCCGCCGCCCGATGTCGTCATGCATTCGGCCGTCGATTGTCCGCATGAAAGCCTCGGCACTCAGGCCGACGGCGAGCATGCGGCCCAAGCCGCTGGTACGTTGCTGCAGGCGACTTCGGTGGTAGATCACCTCAATCGCTTGCTCGAAAGTGAGTACTCCGGCGAGATAGTGGGCCGCGACTTCGCCGGCGCTGTGACCGATCACTGCGTCCGGGTTGATCCCGAACTGTTTCAATTGCTCAGCGAGAGCTACCTGAATCGCGAAGTTAGCGGGTTGAGCGATAACCGTTTCAGCCATGCGAGAACGCGTTTCGTCTGCTCGGAGTTCGTCGACCAAGGACCAGTTCGCATGACGCGATAGCTCCCGGTCGGTTCGCAGAATGCTTTCGGTGAATACGGGATATGCATCGAGCAGTCCGCGGCACATCTTCCACCACTGCGGTCCCATGCCGGTAAAGACGAATGCCAACTTGGGGACACTCGGGCTGGTGCGGCGGATGGCGATCTGCTCTGCGTCGGCGAGCGCTTGAAGTTGTTCTCGCGCATCAGTGATGCTGTCCGCTACTAGGGCGTGACGGTAGTTCAGATGAGAGCGCCGCCGACTGAGGGTAAATCCGAGATCGCGCAGTGTGAGGTCGGGGTGAGCGGCTACGTGCTCGACCAACTGGCGGGCCGTCACGACAAGCGCGTCCTCGGTGCGGGCCGAGATCGGCAAGAGCGCCAGCGGCAGCTGGCCGGGCTGGTTCGACGCGGGGGCGTCGACCGGGGCGGGAGGCTCGGCGAGCACGACGTGGGCGTTGGTGCCGCCGAAGCCGAAAGAATTGACTCCTGCTAGGCGTCGCTTGCTATCGGGGAACGGTCGGCCGCTGCGCGGGATGTCAATATTCAGCTCGCCCAGCGGAATCTGGTCACTGGGAGTTGTGAGATGCAGGTTCGCCGGAATGTACCCGTATTTAAGCACCAACGCGGTTTTGATCAATCCCGCTGCCCCTGCGCCGGCCTCGAGGTGGCCGATGTTGGTCTTGACCGATCCGATAAGCAGCGGATTCGTAACCGGTCGCTGCGAAGCGAGAGCATTGGCGAGCGCGCGGGCCTCGACTGGGTCGCCGACAGGAGTTCCGGTGCCGTGCGCCTCCACATAGCCGACTTCGTTGGGTTGAATACCGGCGCGCCGCAAGGCTGTTGTGATCGCCGCTTCTTGGGCTCCAGCGCTCGGAACGGTGATGCTGTCGGTGCGGCCGTCTTGTGATACAGCTGTGCCCAAAATCTGCGCGTAGATCTCGTCGCCGTCGCGCACCGCATGCTCAAGGGGTTTGATGACGACGACAGCGCCACCTTCGCCGCGTGCGTAACCATCGGCGGACTGGTCGAAAGCCTTGCAGCGTCCGTCCGGGCTGAGAAACCCGCTCTTCGATTCCGCGATCGCCGTGTTGGGCCCTATCATGATGTTGACGCCGCCCGCGAGCGCCACATCGCATTCGCCGTTCCAGATACTCAGTGCCGCAAGGTGTACCGCGACCAGCGAGCTTGAGCATGCGGTGTCGATTGTCATGCTGGGTCCGCGGAAGTCGAATGCAAACGAAATCCGGTTCGCCAGCATCGTCATCATCATCCCGGTAGCGGAATGGGTCTTGAATCGGTAACGGCTGGTGCGGCCTTGGTTTTGCAGGAGCTGATAGTCAAGAGTGAAACCGCCGACGAATACGCCGACGTCAGTGCCGGCCAGAGACTCCGCCGGAATTCCCCCGTCTTCCAAGGCTTCCCACGTAGTCCGCAGTAAGAGGCGCTGCTGCGGATCGAGTAAGTTCGCTTCTCGTGGCGAGATGCCGAAAAATTGGGGGTCGAATTGATCAATCTCATCAAGGAACCCGCCTCGACGGGTGACCATCTTGCCGGCCTTTGCCGGATTCGGGTCATGGTATTTTGCTGCGTTCCACCGAGTTTCCGGAACGGTGCATGTCGCGTCCGTTTCGCTACACAGTAGGCTCCAGTAACTGTCCGGGGAATGTGCACCGCCCGGGAAGTGGCAGCCGATCCCAACGATCGCGAGGGGCTTGCTAGTGCCGTGTTCGGCAAGCATGTTCATCCTTTCGCCTTAACGCCCTGTCGTCAGATCGCGCTGGATCGCCGCCAGAAGTTGCGGATAAAGTCTTGCTCTGGACCCGCGCTGTGATTCGCCCTCGCGGTTCGACCCGGCCAGCATGAAGCCTCCAGTGGATCAACTGAATTCGAGTGCAGGCGTACTCCCGACAATCCAGCCCGAGCTGAGCGGGTCGACGCCTTGCCGTTCGTGGTAGGTGGATCGGAGTTCTCGCAGAAAGGAGTCTCGCTGCCACGCCTGCACCTGTCGCATGACGTCGTCTTCGGCGAATGCGCGGCACTTCTCGGTAAGTATGGTGTCGATCAGCTGGCCTGCCAGCTGGCGCAGCAACAGTACATTCGCGTCGAATTGCGCTGGGAAGTCTGAAGCTTTTCCCATCATCGCGGTGTGTAGCGTCTCCATGAAGTTCAGCGGTGCGTACAAGTCCACGAACTGCGCCGTGCGATGCACGCTCTCCACCGCGGCCCACTCTCGGAAGAATCGCTGCATGCGGTTGCTCAGCTCGATGATTCCTTCCAGGTGTGGCACCAACTGAGGATCATCGGCCACGCTGACGAACTTGCCGTTGCTGTACATCAAGCCTAAAAAGCCCCAATAGAACGCCATGTCCCAAATCACCTTCGCCGACATGACGGCGGGCGAGCCCATGAGCGGGTACTGGTCGCAATACACGTTGAGCCACATTTCGGTGAGCGAGCGAAACAGCGAGTCGCTGATTCCCGTTCGCGCAACCACATTTTCACCGTCGAGTTCTCGGGTGATCATGTCGGTGATGAGGCCGTTGCTGATCGCAACGAGGTCTAATCCCGACGAGTACAAGGGATCCAGGAATACTCCCGAGTCACCCGTTAGACACCAACGGCTCCGGGCGTCATACACTTTCGCGGCGCCGTGGCTGTAGTGCTTCATCACCCTGAAGTCCTTGATCAGGTGCTCGTGCTGGGCAAGGACGGCTGCACATTGCGGCTCGTACTCCAAGAGCCACGATCGGGCCCTAACGAGAGTGTTGAAATTCTCGAAGGCGTGGACGGCGGGGTCGGCAACAATACCGACACTGGTAGCGCCGGACGCGAGTCGGATCAACCATACCCAGTACCCCTCGCCCATCAAGTGATTCGTGGACATGGCCCGATCACCTTCGACCAGGCGCGCGTGCCAGCTTGGGTCGTCGCTCCACTTGCCGATGTCGATTTCCGTCGCCACACGTAACCAGACGGCGTTGCAGTGGTGCTGGTTGCCGCGCCGCAAATCCAATTTGCGGGGCAGCGCCCGGTTGCGCCCGGAAGCGTCGACCACCCAACGGGCCGTCGTGTGACTGGTCATGTCGCCGCGTTGGATGGCGAGAGTGTGCGGGCGACCTTCGCCGAGATCGACCGATCGCACTCGGCCAGAAATGATTTCGACGCCTTCTGACAGACACCGTCTGTTCAGCTCGTTCTCCAACCTGCCGCGGTCGATTTGGTAGGTGACCTGAGGTGTAAATGAAGAGCTGCCGAGTTCCATCCGCTGTGCGATGTCAGTGTTTCCGTCTTGGGAGAAGAACATTCGCAGCCCCATTTTGCGAATCTGCGACGTGTGCAAGTGGTCGGCCATGTCTAGACGATCCCGCAGGTATTGCGCGGCGATCTCGACGGTCGACTCTCCGACGGTATGAGTGATCTCTGGTACCGGGTGAGGGTTCGACTCGACGACGAGGATCCGCGTTCGCGGCCGCGTGCGGCGAATCTCTAGCGCCAGGGTCAGGGCGGCGACTCCCCCTCCCACGATGGCGACATCGTGGTCCGACGGGACGCTGTCGACCAGGCGCGTTTTGATCTTCTGCGTTAAAGCCGCCCGCGCCTCTGGGCTCAGTTGCGACAGCCGCGCGTGCACGTCCACACGTTCCTCCTGAACCTCGGGATAGAACAGTTACTTAATATTTAAGTAGGTTACTCTATTCGTAGTTGCTGGCAAGCGGACAAGTGCAGCGCCAGCCGGCCCGAAGCCCACCCACAGGAAGGCTCGCGACAAGACACCTCTAGTCGTCAGTGGCCCGTCAACCGATGCCCGCTAAGCCATAGGACCTAGCCCATGCCCGCAGCGACTGCTGTTCACTTCTTTCTCGAGCTGGCCGTCGTTCTCATCGCGTGCCGTCTCGTCGGGTTTGCGTCAGAACGCCTCGGACAGTCGCAGGTTGTCGGCGAAATGATCGCCGGCGTACTTCTCGGGCCCTCGCTCTTTGGCCGCTTAACACCCGGCATACAACACGACCTATTTCCGCCGGGGCCCGCAAACACGGTGCTATACACCGCGGCGCAGATCGGCCTGGTGCTGTACATGTTCCTCATCGGGCTCAACTTCGACGTCAACCTCGTCAAGCATCGGGTCGGCACAGCGGCGGCGGTCTCGACGGCCGGCATTGTGGCACCGCTCGCGCTCGGGGCGCTGATCGCGGCACCCCTGTTAGCGGGCGGAGTCTACTTCGACAAAAGTGTCACGCTCTTCATGGCGATGCTGTTCTTGGGCGCGTCGATTGCTACTACTGCGTTTCCTATGCTCGCCCGAATCATCCACGAAAGAGGGCTTTCCGGAACGCCTTTGGGCACGCTCGCATTGGCCTGCGGCGCAACAGACGATGCGCTGTCCTGGTGCATCCTGGCGGCAGTGCTCGCCATCCACCGCGGCAGCGCCACCGTGGCTGTTACGGCGATCGTCGGCGGAATCGTGTACGCGGTGCTACTCCTGACAATCGGACGCAGAGCACTAAGCGCGCTCGGAACAATCTCCGAACGCCGACGCATGGTCACCGCACCAATGCTGAGTACGGTCCTAATCCTGCTCATGACATGTGCCTGGCTCACCGACACGATCGGGATTTACGCCATATTCGGCGCATTTATCCTCGGTGTCGCGATGCCTTCCGGCTTCCTCGCGCAACACCTCAGCAACACTCTGGAGCCACTCGTAACCACGTTCTTGCTGCCCTTGTTCTTCGTCTACTCGGGGCTGAACACGCAAATCGGCCTCGTGAACAGCGCGACGCTATGGGCGGTGACGGTGGGGATACTCGTGATCTCGGTCGCGGGAAAGGGAGTTGCATGCACATTTGCGGCGCGGATCAGAAAGATTCCGTGGCGCGAATCGGTGGCGCTGGGGTCGTTGATGAATGCTCGCGGCCTCATCGAGCTCATTCTTCTCAATATCGGGCTCGAAGCCGGCATCATCACTCCGACGCTTTTCAGCATTCTCGTGTTGGTCGCGATCGTCACCACCCTGACGGCCACACCGGTGTTCGAACTCGTCTATGGACGGCACCGGGCGCTAATGGACGGAAGCCCGACGGCCTCTAACCAGTCGGGGACGGGACATCAGCGGGCCTTGGCCGAATCCGGTGACGTCATCGCCGCGGCGCCCTAAAGCGCACTTGCCAGGTCGAGGCAGCTTTCGAAAGCCGCGACCTCTGGGCGATAGGCCGGCGGGTCACGATCGGCATTTTGCAGATCGGCAACCCCACTGACCGTCCTTGAGGTCAACGTAACCTGCCACTCGGCCGCTGCCTGTGGATCGTTTCCGGCGAATCAGGCAAGCTGGACGTGGATACCATCAGCCGCGGGCAAGGAACAACACATGGCCCCCAACGACAATGGCTGCACGTCGAATGAAGTTTGTGCCGAAACTACGGCAGTGTTGCCTCACGACGACCTCAGTGAACTGGATGAGCTGGCCGCATCCGGGGCCGAAGACGCCGATGAGTCCACTGTCGCGGGACTGCCAAGTGGGGCGGCGCTGTTGATCGTCAAACGCGGGCCCAATGCTGGTGCCCGGTTTCTGCTCAACCGGGACGTCTCATCGGCAGGCCGCCATCCCGACAGTGACATCTTTCTCGATGACATCACCGTCAGCCGCCGCCACGTCGAATTCCGCCATCACGGTGGCGAATTCCTCATCGCCGACGCCGGCAGCCTCAACGGCACCTATGTCAACCGCCAACCCGTCGACACCGCCACGCTGGCCAACCACGACGAAATCCAGATCGGCAAGTTCCGCCTCGTATTCTTGACCTCGCCGTCGACGCGGTAACAGCCCCAGGGCCGGCCTTGCCGCGTTATAGCCTCGCGCGAAGGGGACATGTGAGGCAGCGGATCAAGGGTGACCAGACCTCTGGCGCTCGCAGCAATGCGATATCAGCGCGGCAACGTTTGCGTTTGCCCGCACGGGAGTACGGAAAGGCACCACCACTCCCCGGTGGACAGCCGTCGTCTCATCGCAGGAAGGAGCCCTCCTTGATGTGAGGATTCCAGATTGCACGCACCCCCTTGCTGCTTACTGTCGAGATGCAGGAAAGATTGACAAGACACGCCTGGCTACTTTGACAAGACCTCGGCGTGTCGCGGGGGCCTGCTAATTTTCGCTGCAAAGGTCCAGTTCAGACGCTTCACCGCCGATGGCGCGCCGCTGATTCCGCCGTGCACGACGCGTGCACAGTGGATTGGCGAAGATTTTCGTATAGTGCGCCAGGGCAGCCGGCTGGTCTTCTTCCGGCGGCTTGGCCAGGTGCTTGGTGAAGTTCACGTCGGTGTAGTAGTTCTGCATGCAGTAGCCGCGGAGCTGCGGAAAGTTTCCTCGCTCAAGATCCATCGGCCGGAAGCTAAGGGTCCAGGGCGGAGTAGTCGCTGGTCTCGGCTCGGTTGATCAGGCTTGCTGCCAGGTCCCGGTCGGCGGGTAGGTAGAGCCGGTAAAAGATCGGTGTGTCGCCTGCATGTGGGACCACGTCCTCCATGCGTGTCTGGCTGAACGTCGACGACGTGTAGGGCAGTCCGGTGGCCGCCGACGCCTGCGTGGACGCCACATCACCGTGAAAGTCGGATGCGCACAAGCCGACCAAGCCGATCGGGGCCAGGAACATCGGCGACACCAGATGTTTGCCAAACAAATTGATTGACAGATCGCGTTCGGGTGGGCTGACCATCATTCGCAGCACGATGCCAAGATTGTGCTGTCCGACGTGACGTGACGCTGGATCATGCCTTGGAAGCCGCGCGGGAATTCGCTGTCCCGAATCAGCAGCCACACGTCGCGACCCTGTTGCGGAATCGCGCCGATGCGCGGCAGGGTACCCGCGCCGGAATTGATAGGTTGGCAGCCGGATTCGGGTTGTAGTCGGTGGGCTGGGCCACCGACTACGCGCCTCCTCCGAGCCGGAAGTGTGACATGGGGCGTCGTAGCGCCACTTCACCCGCGCGGCGCGATGTCGGGCCACCGGAATCGCTCGCGGTATGCCGGCCAATCCCACGTCGACAGGAAAGCCCCTCCCGCCTCATAGCCTCTGTCATAGAGCTCTTTGAGACGCTTTCGGGATGCGCTGAAGTCGAGTACGCCTACGTCAGTCGATTCGACCAAGATAGCGCGGCAACGGACCCACGGCTGGTTCAGCTGGGTCTGGTCATGACCCACCAGCATGGTGGTGAGCAGGCTTTCCAGTAGAGACGTCTGTTCGAAAAGACGGAGCGGTCTCAGAGCAGGCATCACCTCGCCGATGCCCTCAGCAATCCTCGGTACCACCGTGATCCCGAACGTGGGCCAGCGTGGCGCTTTGCCGTCAGGCCGGTCAAATGAGTCGATCGGAAAGTTCGACAGCACGCCACCGTCGACCAGGGTGGATGGCTGCCCGGTGGCGCTCGTTAAGGTAACCGGGCGGTAGAAGAACGGAATTGCCATCGAAGCGCGCACCGCGTCCGCAACGAGTTGTTCATCGGGGTCCAGCCCATAGAGCCGCCGGTAGTCCCACGGTAGTCGCACCAGCTGCGCTGCCGTCAAGTCCGCGACAGTGACCACCAGCTTGCAGCGCCGCCCCTCGATCAAGTGGTCTTCATCGAGGCTCAGATCACCGAACGTGGTGACGCCCAGGTTTTTCAGCTCACTGCGAATCCAGTCGTAGGCGAAGTCACCGCGGTACATGCTGGTGTCCCGTAGCAGCCCCCAAGCAGGACCGAGAAAGGGGACGGGTGCGGCGTCACGCCATTTGTCCAGCGGCACCGACAGCGCCAGTTCTTTGACTTCCTGGCTCGTTAGCTGGTCACCCTTGGAGGCGGCAGCGAGGATTGCCGCCACGACCGAGCCACCAGAGACGCCTGATGCCCTCTTGAACGAATATCCAGCGTCCATCAGCGCGACGATTGCACCTACCAAGCCGATGAACTTGACACCCCCACCGGAGAGAACGACGTCCGCATGTTTCGGCTGGTGGTTGCTCTCCTGATCGTCTGCCATAGCTGCCTTTCTGTCGCGAGGCAGCTTAGACGTTGATGACGACGGTGCCGGTCAGCGGGGCTGTGCGACCACCGGGGTCTGCTCAGCGTTGCGGCAACCCATTCGTACAGTAAGGCAAGAATTTTCCGCCGAGCGTCAACCACCGCGCGAGCGCCGGACGGATGCGATGGTGAGCTGCTACCGCGCGACATCCGTAGCATGCATTCGCCAACCCGAATAACCCCAGGCATGGCCCTATTTGGGTGCGCCGAGCGGCCGGTCCTGCCGGATGTGTCACGTATTCAGCTTGCGGCGCCGTCAGCTGTTCGACGACGAGGCGGCCGAGCAGACCGGTGGCTGCGGCGATGACGATGGGCATGGTGGTGCCTTTCGGCGGAGGTTAGTCGTTGTGAATCAACTGGGGACGTGCTGGCAGAGTTGGCGCGTGCGGCCTACTGCGTTGGGGTGGGTCGGGTGCGCAGCCGGATGACGGGGAGTTCACGGTCGGTTTTCTGCTCGTATTTCGCGAAACGGTGTGCCGTGCTGGTGATGTGGCGCCAGGCGTGCTGGCGGGCCGTGCCGTGCAGCTGCTCGGCGCTGACCTCGACGCTGCGGCCGGCGATCTGGATCTGCACGGTGTCGGGGTGGGCGGCGAGGTTGTAGTACCAGGCGGGGTTCTTTGCCGCCCCGTTCGCGGACGCGACGATCAGCCAGCTGTCGGCACCGTCGGGGAAGTAGGCGACCGGGGTGTGGCGGGGGGTGCCGCTCTTGGCGCCGACGGTGCTCAGGACCAGTGCCTGCATGCCCATCACCTTCTCGGCATTGCCGCGGATCCGGTTCATGTTCCGGCGGTTCATCCAGGCCATCAGCTTCCCGCCGGGCTGGCGGGTACCACGGGTGCCGTCGGGGGTGTCAAAGCTCATCAGATCTCTCTCCTTCTCCTCGATTGGTGGACGGTCAGCGACGGCGGAGCGGGTACCGCTGGCCAATTCGCCCGGGCCTGTGCTCCGGGCCCGCGGTCTGATCAGGGTTGTAGCGGGCCGCGGAGTCGGGTGGTCTCGTGGCGGTGTTGGCGTACTCCGATGAGCCGGTAGGCGAGTCGGACGGGTGCGGGTATGGCGGCGAGGAAGTCGGTTCGTTCCCGGGGGGTGGCGTCTTCGAGGAGGTAGCCCAGCACGATAAGTCGGCGTGTCAGGGGTATCGACACCAGTCCCCGTTGGCCCACCTCGTTGTATTCGGCGGCGGTGATCACGCGTTCGACGATCGGCAGGATCTCCGCTTCTTCCTCGTCGAAGTGCTCGTCGAGCCCGTTCGAGATCTCCTGCAGCAGTGTGGTCAGTGGTGTGCAGGTGTGCGCGGTGGGCGCGTCCTGCCACGCGGACAGCGCGGTCGCGGCGTGCTCGAGCAGCACCGCGAGGCCGTGATGCTGGCTGTCCATGCGGGCGAGCAGATCGGTGTGGAACCGAGTCCGAGCCGACAGTCTCGGCCACAGCAGTTCGTCCTCGCCCAGGTGGTGGTGATGGAGCATGTCGAGAACTTCGCGGGCATGCCTAGCGACGGTGCGGGCCCGGGCCACGTCGCCGGCAGGTACCGCAGCGACGAGTTGGGGCAGCAGTGCGCATTCGCGGCGGAACATGCGGTGCACGATCACCATGTCGCTGGTGTCGCACAACTTGGGCGCGGCACTGGGGGCGTTCATGTCGGCCCAGGCCGCCGCGTCGATGGGCTGCTCGGGGTCCCTCCGGCGGAGCTTGGCGAGGATGCGTTCGCGGGACAGTTCGGTGTTCTCGTGCTCGCGGGCGTGGGCCTGCACGTTGCGCACCAGCTCCTCGTCAGTCTCCCCGATGATGACGGCGCCAGACGCACCGCAGGTCAGGCTGATAATCATGGCGATACTCCTTTAGTGGGTGTTGCGGGTCTGCGCGCGGTGCCGGGCCCGTGCTGCGCCGGACCCGTCATGCCTCTGGTGGTGGCGGCGGGCCGTGCGGCGACGGGTCCGGCTCGTCGTGGCACCGTGGATGTGGCACCCGCCTGTCGAGATACTGTCAGAATCACTGACCAAAGTAGTCAATTAAACTGACTAATGTCAAGAGGGTTTAAAGCCTGCGTACGCCCGCCGGCCCAGCTTGGGCGCCTGGCAAACAGGTTCAAGGGCCAGCGGCTCGGCGCGGCTAGGGTTGGTGCGCGTAGGGGTCGGTGATCTCGCGGAGTTGATCCAAAATCTGGTGCAACAGCGTGAAGTTGCGGGTGCCCAGGAAGGCCCTCCACTCCGCCAGGATCTCGGTGGATGTCGCCATCGCGACCTCGGCCGCCCGCCGGCCACGTTCCTCGATCACGATCAACCGGGCGCGCCCATCGGTCGGGTCGAGGACCCGGCGGACATAGCCCAAGCGCTCCAGTTGATCGACCAGCACGCCGGCGCTCTGTTTACTCATTTGCGCCTGATCAGCGAGCTCCGTGAGACGTGAACCATTCGGGGCGATGCGTTGAAAGACCCGGGCCTGCGCCAGGGTCCAGTCATCGAACCCGGCATCCTGGACGGCCCGAAAGATGCGGTCCTCCATGTAGCGATACGGGATGAACAATGCCACCCCTAGATCAACCGGCTGCTCGTCGTCCATACCGTTCTCGGCTCCATCGCCCATCTGCTGTGATGAGGTACACACCTTACGTCAGCACTGCCGAGTCAGATCGCTGCCGACACGGCTGCAACGCCGCGCGCGCATTGCTGCGCCCGCTGGGTTCCACAGGTGTCATCCATGCGCTTCGGCGACTGGCACATGGTGCTACCGGTCCTACTCTATGACTAGAATAGTCATATTGGCTGACTAAATCCTCTCCGGCACACGGTTCCGAGAGGATCGAGACCACCGTCATCTGATCGAAGTGGTTCTCCATGTTGAGGCGGGCGCCTCGCCCAGGCGGATCGAAATAAATTATGCGGCGCTGGATGGACACGCCGATGAACCAGCTTTGGTTCTTCGAGGCACCGGCCGAGTAAAAGGTTGTAGTCCGATCCGACTGCCGCCAGAATGATGAAGGTGTTCGGCAGGTTTAGCCAGCTCATAGGGATATCCGGGAAGAGAACACCGAATATGTATGCTGACGAGTGCTCGGCCGCCCTGGCGGGCGAAAGCGAAATGCTGCGAAAAGTGGCGCATTCCACCATCGCATTCATTAGCCTTACCGAGGGCCGGGTTATGGCCGAGCAAATCGAGCGTGCCTTTTCATCAAAGGGATGCGGTGCCGTCCTCATCAAATTGGACCGGCGTCATAGTGCTTTGTATGAAAGGTTCTACCGCCTACAGTGGCAACTTGGCACTCGTGCTTTTGATACGGATGTGGAAGAGAAGGCTGCGGCAATCGAGTTCGCAGCCCTGGATTTACCCGTCCAGCATCTGTTGTGTCGCTGCGGCCTTGGCGTAGCTCGCGCCAGGAAAGGGCGCGCGGATGCCATGCCAGAGTCACTGTTGGATGTGGAAAAGTTCCTCCGAACCGATCCGACTTCTCTGACTAACGCCATCGGCCGCCCCTTAGCGCTCAATAGAAAAGAATTCCATCCAAGCGTCGAGTGGCTACTCCAACAAGAGCAGGCGGGGAGTCTTCGGCAGAATAACAATTCTTCCTACGAAGTCGTTGCATATACTGCTGACAGACCGGGTTCTGAGATTATAGGACCGTCACAAGCAGATGAAGCTCGGCTATTGGCCCTCTATCAGGAATGGAAGTCGGCAACGCCTGAGGAGCAGCGTGGCGACGGTAACAAACACAATGGCGACGTTTACTACGGTGCATTTAGAGGTCGCATACACATGGATGCCGGCAGCACAATGACAGTCCTTCTAGGGCCTGGGGAGGTTCGCGATTGTCGCGGCTTCCCTGTTGCCGTCGGTACGAAGTCACGAGAGCTTGGTGGGACGTTGATGGTGGCTCCTCCGAGTGAGAAAACCTTCACTTCGCTTCCGTATCGTCTCCCTTGCGGTTCTCCATATGTGGTGGTTTTTTTTGAGGACCATAAAGGTGGCCAAAGTGCAACGCGTGTGGGAGAGGGAATCGCAATCAATGCGAACGCCCTTGGGTGGACTGGCACGCGACATGGCGTTCGCCGCATCGAGGACACTGGCTTCAGCCGTGGTCAAGCTGTGGTGCATCTACGCCTGACCGAGGCTGATTTGGCGTGACCACAACTATGGCATCACTTACGACTCCCCGCCCTAAGTGCACCTGCTTCTACTAATTCAAAAGATCAATTTGAGCCGTGCCGTTTCAGCCGTCGTATCGACCGGGACCACGGGGACCGATACCTGCGGGTTTGGCATCGACGCACTTAGCGTCTTTGACAAAATGCGCCGAGTAAATCTGTTGACGAACACTTGCTAACTTCGGCGATTGAAGAATTTCGCTTAGTGTTTGATGCCGTAAAGACCCCACAGGCCAAGCGCGCGACATAGTACACGGCCAAACGATCCCTTCCGGCGAGACACATAGCCGGCCATTCCAGCAGTAACCGCACAGCTCCGAAATCGGGTCCTCGATCTCAAACGGGACTAGCGCAGAGGCGCGCCCGAACGCTCTAGCCCGGTCCACGCGCACGCGCGTGACGCCAAGGCCAAGCAAAAAATCTCTCGTAGTTTCAATATGGGCCTGGTTCAATTCCATCGAGATAATCGAAACGCGCAGATTCAAGCCCGCCTCGACCAGGTGCCGAATTGTGCGGACTGTCATGGCATGGCTATTCTTCCGCTGGGTAATCTGGTCGTGGATCGTCGGTACATCACAGTAGAACGAGGTGGCGATGTCGACCCGATGTTCGATGAAACATGCAAGTAAATCGGCCGGAATACTTAGTGCGTTTGTATACACTTCAACCCCGCAACCCACGGACCGCGTATGGGCTATCAGGCGATTGAGGTCCCGGAACAATGTCGGCTCACCGCCGATGAATTGAATATCACGACAACCAAGGCTAGCGGCGGAATCAATTATGCCTATATATTCTTCGGTTGTTAGGGCATCAGGTGTGAGCTTTCCTGGGCCTGATTCAGCGTAGCAATGCACGCAAGTCAAATTGCACTGTGACGTCAACTCTAGCCACAGGAGCTGAAGCTCCCCAGCGTTTAGCGGGCTGTCTACATCCATCCTGCTCAACTGCCGCTCCCTCCCATGAAGGGGGGATCACTTAGTCACTTAAGTCGTGACATGTTGCGAAAGACGCTGATGTGTGGCTGGGGCGCAGCCTGCCTCTTGGCACCACGCTGCGACCTGGCATGTCATAACCGGCGTAGGGCTGGTTTTTGTGATTACTGGTTCCCATCGCCACGTCGTTTCGATGCTGTGCGCGGGAATAGCTGCCTGGTCGGTGACCTCGCAGTACAGAGTACGCGCCTCCATGTCAAAGTTTTCGAGCAGCGTCTCGCCCTCGGAAAGCCCTAACTGATCGCGAATGAGGCGAACACCGAATCTGTCTACCTTGTCGTGGGCCTGCAGGATTTCGGCTAGTCCTGCCAATACCACTTCGTCCGCTGGCGATACCGGCATAGCCGAACCTAAGTCGGCTGGCGCGGCGAACTCCATACCAACCAGGCCGAGTCTGTTGTTGTTAGCAGTGTCGAAACGCATTGTGGTGGCCGATAGCTGAGCGCGAGCGAAAGCACTTCGCGGGAGAGGGCTAGTGCGAATCTGACGGTGCTCTGTGAATATGCGCTCGACGAACACCTCGCCTGGTGCAGGTTCGAAGTGCTTGTGCAACAACCAAACAGCAAATCGCGGCCACGCACCAGTGGAAAGTAGATACTCTCCCAGAGCGTCGAGACAGTCGCGATCGTCGTCGGCGAGGACGCCAACATCGGTCGCGTCCATGTCCAGTAAACCCGCATAATCTTCCACGTCATGATCCCGCACCATCAACACGGCAACCTCCCTGTCCGAAACCACGGGTTACAGCTGAATGGACCTTCCGGCTGTCGGGCAATCCTTCCGGCTGCCAGCCTATACCGACGACCGGTAGCCAATTTGGAAGTTTCGCCAAACCGCTCTAGATATTAGATAGTGGTGTTGCGGGCTCGTTTCTTGAAACGTCATGACGCATCGCAGCATTCTTAGGGCGGGTCGAGCACCGCAGCCGCCGCAGATCTGCTCGTCCCGCCACGAAGCTGAATAGTCGCCATCTCCGCGCGCCTCTTTTCGTGGCAGGTCGCTAAAGTCAATGACCGCCAATGCGGTCGGGTGGCCGGTGCCAATACCGCGCAGTCCCTGCCGTTGGCGGCGACATTCAAGTGGTATGTCGCCGCATGTTCTAGGCGCCGGATGCGACCTCGTCCTCGTCGTAAAGTTGTCGCGGTCGCTGTGCTGGGCAGCGCGGCGGAGTCTGGTCGACGAAGTGGCCCCACGTGGCGCGGGCGGCGACGAACGCCGCGTCAGCGTCATCGACGTTTTGGAACGTCTGGGTTTGGGTCATGGCCACCAGTGCGTCAGCCAGACAGCGTGCTGACGTTGTGGCGTTTCGCGGTCTGCACGATCTCGACGAACGCCTGGTTGAGGGTGCAGCCCCGCAGCGCGATAAGCACGCCTTCAGCTGTGTCGAGGATCCGCGCGCCGGCGCGGCGCGGATCGGGCAATCGGTCCGAGATGTTCATACGCAGTCACCACCTACGCACCATCTACCAGCGAATGCACGCTAGATAACTTATGGTGTGGAACAGAAATTTCTTCCCGATAGGTGCTCGGTCAGTCGATGTCGCCGTCACGTTGGTCGTCGGGTAACTGCACCGTGATGGCTTGGTCGATCACGTCCACGGTGTTGGCGTCTGTCTGTAATCGGTCCTCGACGTGCTCGGGGTCTAGCCCCGTGTCTTCGGCGCCGAGGGCGGCGGGTTGTTGTTGCTCTACCGCGTCGGCGACGGGTACCTCGTCGGCCAGCGGGTTGTCCTCGGGGTTGATCGTCATCGGCTTCCCGTCCTCCTTCTGGCAGTCGGCTCCGTGGATTGCAGTCGTGCGTTCTCGGACTTGAGCTGGTTGTTGTCGGACTCGAGTTTGGTATTGCGGTGTTCGAGGTTCAAGATTTGAGGGATTCCGGCGATGTTGACCCCGGCACCGACGAGCTCGCTGATGCGGGCCAGGCGATCCAGATCGTCGTCGCTGTAGCGGCGGGTGCCGCCGTCGGTGCGCGCCGGCGTGAGCAATCCACGCCGCTCGTAGAGCCGCAAGGTCTGCGGATCGAAGCCGCTCAACTCCGAGGCCACCGAGATGCCGTACACACCGCGCGCAGCCCGCGACACCGGATCGTCAGGCACCATGACATCACCTGGCCGGTGCCGCTGTTGTCGTTCATCATCCTGGTCGCAGTGGGCGCCGACTACAACATGCTCCTGATCTCGCGACTTCGCGAAGAGTCGGCCAACAATATCCGGGTAGGAGTGCTACGGACCGTTGCCAGCACCGGCTCGGTCATCACCTCGGCCGGTTTGATCTTTGCGGCGAGCATGTTCGGTTTGATGGTCGGTTCCATCGCAACGATGGTGCAGATGGGTTTCATTATCGGATGCGGACTGCTACTGGACACGTTCGTCGTCCGGACGTTGATGGTGCCCGCCATCGCTACGTTGCTACGAGAGGCGAGTTGGTGGCCTGGCTACGGCCCTCAAGCAGCACCGTGCAGGGCTCAACGCCAATTCAAGCCCGGCTAGATCCGACCATCCTCCGAGATGGCCTTTGACATCGGACACGTCTGTCTACGTTGAGGATTGGCTGACTTCCGCGGTGTGCAGATGCACTGTCAAAAAGCGGCGGCAGCGGCTTCGGCCACAGTCTGGTCCTGTTTGCCGCTCCCGCCGCTGACGCCGACGGCACCTACTATCTGGCCGGCCCGCTGTAGTGGAATTCCTCCCGCAAAAATCATGACCCGGCCTCCGTTGGAGGCGTGGATTCCATAGAACTGACCGCCCGGACTGGCGTCGGCCGCCAGCTCCTCGGTCGCAATGTCGAATGCACGCGCAGTGAACGCCTTGTTTATGGAGATGTCGACACTACCGATCCAGGCGCCGTCCATCCGAATGTGCGTCACCAGGTTGCCGCCGACGTCGACGACCGCGATATTCGACGGGGAAAAGATCTCGTCGGCTTTGGCCCTGCCCGCAGCAACCACGCGCTGTGCGTCGTCGAGAGAAACCGACATTTCGTTGAGTGTCATTTCGCACCCGATCCGTCAATCAACTTGCCCTGAAACGTGTTCAACATCGGAATTCGTCCTTTCACACCGGCGCGAGGTGCGGCTTGAGCACCACCTTGGTCCAACCGTCGTCGCGGGCATCGAAATGCTCGTACGCGCTCGGGGCCTCAGACAACGGCAGCTCGTGAGAGATGATCCACGACGGGTTGGCCTTACCTTCGTGGATCAGATCCCGCAGCTCACGGTTGTAGTGCTTGACGTTGGCCTGACCAGTTCCCATCCGTTGACCTTTAAGCCAGAATTCGCCCATTTCGAAAGTGATCCTGCCCTTTTTTCGTTCTTCGTCCGGCGCGCCGGGATCCTGCGGCAGATACAAGCCCACCACGCCGATTCCGCCGGTAAACTTCACCGCCCGCACGAGATCGTTGAGCACCATCGAGGGATCCTCATGGCCCTGGGGGTCATGTGCCTGATAACCGATGCAGTCGCACCCGCAATCGGCGCCAGCGCCGTTGGTTTGCTCCAGGACCTGCTCGACGGCAGATCCCTTCGAATCGTCGATCGCGATGACGCCGATTTGTTCGGCGAGCTTGAGCCGGTCGGGGTGACGATCGACGATCATCACCCTGGCCGCGCCTTTGATCATCGCCGAATGGGCAGCCATCAAACCGACCGGGCCGGCGCCATACACCACGATCTCATCGCCGGGCTGCAGTCCGGCGAGTTCGGTGCAGTGCCAGCCAGTAGGGAAGATGTCCGACAACATGACGTAGTCGTTTTCCTTCTCCTGCGCGTCGTCGGGCAGCTTCAAGCAGTTCGAGTCGCCGAACGGCACCCGCAGGTACTCGGCTTGCCCGCCGTTGTACGGGCCCATACCCGCGAACCCGTAAGCTGCCCCAACCATCTCCTTGTCGGGGTTGGTGGTCAGGCAGAAAGCCGTCAGTCCTTTCTCGCAATTGCGACAGAAGCCGCAGCTGATATTGAACGGCAGGCAGACCCGGTCACCTACCTTCACGGAGGCCACGGCGGCTCCGGTGTCCACGACCTCGCCGAGGTTCTCGTGGCCGAGGACCCTGCCAGTGTCCATCGCGGTCCGGCCCTCGTACATGTGCAGGTCGGACCCGCAAATGTTCGTGGTGGTGATCCCGACGAGCACATCGGTGGGCTCGACGATCACCGGGTCTGGAACATCCTCGACGCGGACCTGCCTGGGCCCTTCGTAAACAACAGCTTTCATGACCTCTCCAATCGAAAAACCGAACCGCCCCGGCTATCCCGAGCTATCCCGAGAGGCCGACGCCGCATTGTCGACCGAATGCGCAGACGATGCCGCAACATCCAGTGGCTAGGCTCCCAGAGCGTGGTTTTGACATCTTCGTCCTGCCAGGTCGAGTTCGCGGTGCCTCTTTAGGTCCCGCGATACGCCGGAGACTGCAAGTCGTCCCTGACCGGCGTAACGTTGATTGGCAGTACCTGGGGTTTCCGCGGGTCAGCTGTCATCAACCACCCGTGGTATCGAACGGGGGACTTGAGACGAAGTCATCTGGCGTGGACAACGCCAGCTCGGCAGGGATAGGCAGCGCCGGCAAGGTCCAGCTGTCTAATATGTATGCCCTTCTGGTCATCTCATCGCTGATGTTCGATGGCCGCGGCCCGAACGACATTCTCGAGCTGGCTGCCGACTCGGTATCCTCGCTGACCCAATCCACCACCGACGGCGCCTACCGGATTATCGCCGGCTCGCTGGCGGACAGCCGCGATCCTAGACGGCCGTTGGAGAACGAGCTCGACACAACCGTCGCGGAAAACGTCGGTGTCGATCGGGAAATTTGCTTGGCCGACGGAATTTGGCGCTACGCGCTTACTCTGCGCGCATTGGCGGGCATTGCCGGGGTGCTGGTGGTGCGGGCCACGACTGCGCTGTCACCCGACGAGCTCTTTTTGCTCAAGGCTCTCGCGCAGCAGACCGCTGCCGCGATGACCGCTGCCGCTCTCATCGAACGAGAGCGTGATCAGCAGCTCCGACTCCGGCACGTGATCGGGGAACGTGACGAAACGATCGAACACCTGGCGCGGGTGGTGAGCGACCTTGAGCGACACGAGCGGATCCACGAGGCGCTGATCGCCCTGTCGGCCGCTGGAGCCGGTGAAGCGGGGATCGCCGATAAGCTGCATGAACTCACCTCGCTGACCGTCGGCATCGAGGACCCGTTCGGCAACCTGATGGCGTGGGCCGGTGCTCCGGAGCCGAGGGACTACCGCTGTATTGGCGGCGTGAACCGTGAAGAGGTGATTCGAAGCGCCGCGGCCAGCGCACAACCGGCGCGCGAGGGAGACCGGCTATTCAGCGTGGTTCGATCACACGGCGACGTGCTTGGGGTGCTGCTGCTGTGCGACCCAGACGGGCGCACCGGAACCCTGGACAACTTCACACTCGATTACGGAGCCACCGTGCTCGCGCTCGAGCTGTCCCACCGCAGGGAGTTAGCACAGGCCGAGCTCCGCCGCCGCCGTGACCTAATCGAAGATTTGCTGGACGGTGCCGATGACGAGAGCGCTTACGCTCGTGGCGAGGCATTAGAACATAACTTGCGGTCTGCTCACTGTGTCGCTGTACTGCGTTGGGAGAACATCGATTCCGGTCTTGTTGCCAAGGCGGTGGCGCACTGGTGCAAACGCATGGGACAGGCTTGCCTGGTCACTCGCCGACACGCGACGACGATCCTGGTCAGTTCCGGAGACCTGGACCACATCGACCTGTATCGCGCGATCTCGGCCGACGTGCGTTCCAACCGCGGTTCGATCGGGATCGGCTCGCTGGTTGACGCTCCCAGCGCGCTTCCACAATCCTTCTCAGAGGCGCAGCGCGCATTCAAGATCAAGCAAGCATCCCCCGCACCGTATGGCAGCCGACGGTTCAAGGACCTTGGCGTGTACCGCATCCTCGATCCGGGCGATCGGCGGCCCGAGGTCCGCGGCTTCGTGCAGGAATGGCTGGGGGGGTTACTCGACTACGATCGCACCAAACATGCCGAGTTGGTCAAGACCCTCGCGCACTACCTCGATTGCGGCGGAAACTACGATCTGACGGCACAAGCGCTGCAAATTCATCGCAGTACGCTGCGATATCGGTTGGCGCGAATCCGCGACATCACCGGCCGTGATCTGCAGAATGTGGACACTCGCCTCAACCTCCACTTGGCGACCCGGGTGCTCGACGTCCTCGCTGGAACTGATTCGACCAAAGACGGCCACGGGCAGGACTGAGCTAATACTGAAATCCCAAGGCACTACTGGATTTAACGATGCCGGGAACATGCTGATCAAGATCCATTCGTACGGACTGCTGTCTAATAGACGAGTCGAGAACCCTGTTACCTGACATCTGATCAATTCGTCGCCGATCACTCAGTTCAAAGCGAAACTCCCATTGGCGCAGGGGCCTCGCCCGCCTTCCCCTATCGCCGTGCCAGGGAGCATGCACGTGCGACTAGACCCCGACTGGCTGCGGCGCTTGGCCCCGAAAGAGCTACATTCGTCGCGCAGTTGTGCACTCCCAGGCCGAAGTGCGGCGCGTAATGCCGCCAACAGAATTAGGTCAATCCGCCGGAGCGGGGCATTCCCCGTTCAGCCGGGACCTTCGAAAAGGCGGTTGAAGAATGCACCCAGCTCGGTCTATGCCGTTACGCTCCGGCGAGAAGATCGCTGCCCTCGGCCAGCGGACCTGGCATTTTGCCGAAAGCCCGGCGAGGTGGCACAACGCCACTCCGGAACGGATCGCTCTGACTGCTCAAGCTCCCCCATCATGCGATGGTGGCGTTCCGGCAAACAATGCTAGCGAGATGGCATGAGCGTCGCGCAGATGCAAAATGCCCCCTATCCCGCGCGGCCTGTCGACCCTGAGGCGCATATCGGTCGCCACTTCAACAGCTTCCGCGATTACGTCGAAGCGCTCAAGGACATCGGCGAAATCCAAGAGATCGACCAAGCCGTCGACTGGAACCTGGAGATGGGCGCAATCATTCGTCACTCCACCGAGACGAAGGCTGCCGCTCCGTTGTTCAACAACGTAATCGGAGCCGACCCGGGTTTGCGTGCGATGGGCGCGCCCGCGGCGACGAGCCGCCAACCCGGCCTCTACTTGGCACGTTTGGCCATGATGATGGGCCACGACCCACACGCTACCGGTCTCGAACTCGTCGAAGCCTACGTTGAGGCGAAGTCACGCCCGGTACTGGCGCCGATTCTGGTACCCAGGGACGAAGCGCCATGCAAGCAGAACGTAATGCTCGGCGAAGATGTTGACCTCACCCGGTTTCCGGTGCCCTATATTCACGATGGCGACGGCGGCCGCTACATCCAGACGGCCGGCGTTAATATCGTGCGCTCACCGGACGGCACGTGGACAAACTGGTCAGTGAACCGCTCCATGCTGGTGGATAACAATCACCTCACCGGCCTTGTAATACCCGAGCAACACATCGGCATCGTGCACGGCATGTGGAAGCAAGAGGGTAAGCCGACACCATGGGCCCTGGCGCTGGGCGCGCCTCCGGCGGCGATGCTCGCTGCCGGCGCACCGATGCCCGCCTATGTCAACGAGCACGACTTCGTCAGCCAACTCACCGGCGCACCAGTCGAACTCGTCAAATGCGAAACGGTCGACATCGAGGTGCCGGCCACGGCCGAGATCGTATTAGAGGGCTTCATATCCGATACAGAGACCGCGATGGAAGGCCCACTCGGTGAATACGGCGGGTACACGATGGGCGAGCCGGAGCCGTGGCCGCTGTTCACGGTGACCGCCGTGACCTATCGCAACCGCGCGATACTCCCGGTGATCGCCCCGGGTCGGCCTGTGGAGGACGTGCACACGATATGGGGTTTGGGAATCTCGGCCGAGACCCTGGATTTGTGTCGCAAGGCCGGCTTGCCTGTCACCGCGTGCTGGATTCCGCTGGACTCAGCGACGCATTGGATGGTGGTCACTGTCCCGGACAGCTGGCACGACGATACCGGCCTTTCGGTCGACGATTTTTTGCACCGCATCGGACAGACGATCTTCGCGTCGCACACGGGTTGGCAGTTCCCCAAGATCCTGGTCATGGGTGACGATATCGACCCGACCGACCTTGCCCAGGTGGTGTGGGCGTATGCGACCCGGTGCCACCCAGGATCGGGCGAAATCTTGTTCACGAAGACCAAACTCGGCTTCTGGGTCGCCTACCTCGACTCATCGGAGAAATACACCGGCCGAGGCGGGCAGGCACTCTACAACTGCCTGATGCACCCCCAGTCGTTTGGACGGCCCCTGCCCGAGGTTGCCTCGTTCACCACGGCTTACCCCAAGGCGTTGCAACAAAAGGTCCTCGCAAACTGGCAAAAATACGGCTACCCGCCGGAGTAACCACGTCGCTCGCCCAATCCGTGATTGGCGGCGGACGTGCTCAGATTATTCGCGTTTCCGTCGGTGAGGAGTCAAAGATGCTGGAAGAGATGGACTTAACGGAGCTTGGTGTGGCACACAGTGCTCACGAGGATCGCACGGCCGGCAGGGAGATGAACCGCGTCATCGTGGGAATTTCGGGTGCCACTGGCATTATCTACGGTGTCCGCCTTTTGGAAGAATTGCATGCCGCTGGAGTTGAGACCCACCTGGTCATCAGCCGAGCCGGTGAAATGACCAGGTCATACGAAACCGCCTGCTCGGCGCGAGAACTGCGGGCGAAAGCCGACGTAAGCTACCCCATCGGTGATGTAGGCGCGGCCATTGCCAGCGGGTCGTTCCGGACGCGCGGGATGATCATCGCGCCATGCTCGATGCGGACACTGGCCGAAATCGCCACTGGCGTGACCACCACCCTGTTAACGCGAGCCGCCGACGTTTGTCTCAAAGAGCGCCGTCGCACCGTTCTACTCGTGCGTGAAACTCCGCTCACAACGGTTCATCTGCGGAACATGCTCGCGGCAACTGAGGCGGGAGCCATCGTTTTTCCGCCGGTACCGGCATTTTACGACCGGCCGGCGACCGTCGACGACATCGTCAACCACACCATCGGGCGGGTGCTGGACTTGTTCGACGTGGATTCCGGCCTTGTCCATCGCTGGGGCCAACCGACTCATCACGAGCTGGCCCTCCGAAACGGCAAGCGCGTCTAGGTCACCGAGCCGAACGACACCGGCAGCTGCGTCCTTTTCAACTTTCAACGAGGTTTGGTAACGCTTGAGGCGCGCGGCAGGCCACATTGGAGCCACGACTGGCACCGTTTTCGTGTCGCAAGCCAAGTCGGTACCACGCTGCGTGGACCCAATGCTCTGCACGTCACCTTCACGTCGCCGTGACCAACCCGGCATAGGTGAAAAGTCGTGTGCCGAGCCGCCCTCGGCCTTGGTACTGACGGGACGAATGCGCACCGCGAAATAGTATGACCGGGTCCAAGATTCGCGCATACCGGATTACCACACTTAGAAGACGTCGGCTGCCATGGAGGGCGCATGGCGAACTCGGTGTTGAAGGTGCGATCAAGTCCCTCGCGTCGGGAACGCGGGGCCAGTTGCACGAGCTGAGAAGCCGCCCGCAAGTGCTGGAGGAGACCATGGACTCACATTCGGTCAAAGTCGAACACCGTTCACCCATTGCCACCGTGAACCCGGCCAACGGAGACTTGCTGCGCGAGTTCAACCCGATGAGTGACGAACAGGTCGATCACGCGGTCTACGACGCCCACCAGGCCTTCCTGTCCTGGCGCGAGCGTCCCGTCAGCGAACGGGCGGCCGCGCTCGCCCGCGCCGCCGACCTGATGCTGGAACGTATCGACGAGCTCGGCGCCCTGGTGACATTGGAAATGGGCAAGCTTCGTCACGAAGCGCACGGCGAGGTGAATCTGAGCGCTGAGATCCTTCGCTACTACGCAGAAAACGCCGCGAAGCTACTTGCGCCCGAACCGCTCAACGCGGACGCGGGCAGCGCGGAGATACGCTACGAGCCACTGGGCGTACTGCTCGGCGTCATGCCGTGGAATTTCCCGATATACCAGGCTGCCCGCTTCGCGGCGCCCAACATCGCCGCCGGCAACACCATCGTGCTGAAACACGCGAGCCAGTGCCCGCAATGCTCGATCGCCATCGAGAAACTGCTGACCGATGCGGGCCTGCCGCGCGGCGTTTACGTGAACCTGCTCGTGCCCGGTCGTACGGTGGGAAGGGTCATCTCGAATACCCTGGTGCGCGGAGTCTCGCTGACCGGGAGCGACGCCGCCGGCCAGTCGGTCGCCGAGAGTGCGGGACACGAGGTGAAGAAGAGCGTGCTCGAACTCGGCGGCAGCGATCCGTTCATCGTGCTCGACGATGTGGACTTCGAGCGCACGCTGGACTTCGCGGTGACCGCCCGCGTCGCGAACTGCGGCCAGAGTTGCGTCGCCGCGAAGCGATTCATCGTCCTCGGCGATCTCTACGACCGCTTCCTGCAGGCTATGCGGGAACGAATGGTCGCGCTTAGGCCGGGAGACCCGACCGACGAGGCCACCACCCTTGCCCCGCTCAGCTCCGAGCAGGCCGCACAAAACCTGATCGATCAGATTCAACAGGCAGTCGCCAGCGGCGCCACCCTGGTGCTCGGCGGTGGCCGCATCGACCGCCCCGGCGCCTATGTCCAGCCGACCATCCTGACCGATATCACACCGGACAATCCGGTCTTCCGTGCGGAGTTGTTCGGTCCGGCGGCGCAGGTGTACCGGGTCGAAACCGAAGCTGAGGCCATCGAACTCGCCAACGCTACACCCTTCGCACTCGGTGGTTCGGTGTGGAGCGGGGACGAGCAGCGGGCTCGGAACCTGGCCGCACGGTTGGAGACCGGCATGGTGTGGATCAACTACCCCACCAGCTCAGAACCGCAGTTGCCCTTCGGAGGTGTCAAGCGCTCCGGTTACGGGCGTGAGCTCGGTCCGCTGGGCATTAAGGAATTCCTCAACGCGAAGCTGGTGCGGGTGGTCGAGCGCGGTGCCCAGCCGACAACCGGATTCTTCGGCTAGGGCGTCAGCCAACGCGTAGATCAGTCCGACGCGGTGGTGGTTCTCCCCGTTTAGCCGGACCCTCGAAAAGGCGATTAAGGATGAACACAGCCCGCTCTATTGCGTTGCCCTCCGGCGAGAAGGTCGTCGCCCTCGGCCAGGGAACCTGGCATTTTGCCGAAGATCAGGCGCGGTGGCCTGAGGAGGTCGCCTCGATCCGGCTCGGTGTCGACTTGGGATTGACGGTGATCGATACCGCGGAGATGTACGGCGACGGCGCGGCGGAAGTCCTGGTCGGCGAGGCGATCGCCGGAAGGCGAAAGGAAGTATTTCTTGTCGACAAGGTGCTCCCGCACCACGCGACCCGGGCAGGTACCGTTCGCGCGTGCGAGGCAAGCCTGGGCAGGCTCGGCGTCGACTACCTTGATCTCTACCTTCTGCACTGGCGGGGCTCCATCCCGCTGGTCGAGACAATCCAAGGCTTCGCTGAATTGAAGCGGGAAGGAAAAATCCGCCACTGGGGCGTAAGCAATCTCGACCTCGACGACATGGTAGAACTGACAGCTGTTCCAGGCGGTGACGAGGTCCAGACGAATCAGATCCTCTACAACCTAACCCGCCGAGATCCTGAATACGCGCTGCTTCCGTGGCTGGCCCAACACGGCATCCCGACCATGGCTTACTCGCCGATCGAGCAGGGCCGACTGATCGAATCTCCCACTCTGCAGCCAATCGCGCAGCGGCACAACGCGACTCCGGCGCAGATCGCGCTGGCCTGGGTGCTTCAGCACGACGGCGTCATTGCGATCCCGCGCGCCGGAACACTTACTCACGTTCGGCAAAACGCCGCCGCCCGGGGCATCGAGCTGACCCGCGACGACCTGCATGCCCTCGACCGAGCCTTTCCGCCGCCTACCCGGCCGCGTCCACTCGAGGTTTTGTGACAGCACCATCTGTTCTCGGCTGTAGCCCGGCCTACGGCAGAGGATTCAGGTCATGAGGTAGTTGTTTACCTGCCGGATCGCTATGGCCCCCTCCCCGACCGCGGATGCCACTCGCTTCACTGACCCGCTGCGCACGTCTCCAGCGGCGAAGACACCGGGCACGCTGGTTTCCAAGAACACTGGGCGGCGGACCGTGGTGAGCCCGTCCACGCCGGCAATGTGTGTCGCTGCCGCCTGCCCGGTTTCGATGAAACCGTGGTCGTCGAGGGCGACCGTGCCGACCAACCACTCGGTGTTCGGGTCCGCCCCTATGAACACGAATAAGGCGCGCGCATTGATGGACTGCCTCTCGCCGGTCTGATTGTTCTCGGCCACAACGGTTTTCAACGTCTCCTCGCCGTGGACCTCGCGGACTTCGGTGTTGAGACTCACCGTCACCCGCGGCTGCTGAACTATCTGGTCGACGAGGTAGCGTGACATGCTCTTGCCCAGGTCGTCCCCCCGCACCAGCAGACGTACCCGCGACACGTGAGTCGCCAGGAACACCGTCGCCTGCCCGGCGGAGTTACCCGCCCCGACGATAACGACCGGGCCGTCACCACACAGCAGCGCTTCCTGATAGGTCGCGGCGTAATACACGCCGTTGCCCTGGAATGTATCGATCCCCGGGACGGCCAGGCGGCGATAACGTGCTCCGGTGGCCAGCACCGCGGAGCGGGCGACGGCCACGGCGTCGTCGGCGAACACGATCTGGAGCTGTCCGCCGTCAGATTCCAGCCGGGCGGCCTCGGCGGACACCGAAATCCGCGCGCCGAACTTATTGGCCTGCAGGAATGCCCTTTCGGCAAGGTCCGACCCGGAGATTCCGGCCGGGAAACCCAGGTAGTTCTCAATGCGCGACGACGTCCCGGCCTGGCCGCCGACCGCGATTCGCTCTATCGCCGACGTCCGCAATCCGTCCGAAGCGCCGTACACCGCAGCACCTAGACCGGCCGGACCGGCGCCCACCACAATCAGGTCGCATTCGTCGCTGATTACGTCTGGCAAGGACAGGCCCACCACCCGGGCAAGCTCGGCATTGCTGGGGTTGCGCAGCACCCTGGTTCCCCAGATCACCACCGGTGTGTCCTCGGGCGCAATGCCGAAATGGCGCAGCAGCCGCTCAGCGTTGCGGTCACTTTCCAGATCCAGCCATCGGTGGGGTAATCGGTTGCGGGCGGCGAACTCTCGTAAACGGGCGGAGTCCGGCGAGAAGCACGACCCGATAATGCGGAACCCGACGCCCTGCCCGATCAACAGAGAACGGCGCACCAGATATGCCCGTAAAACCAGATCGCTCAGATTTTGGTCATGCGCGACCAGAGCACGCACGCGACTGGTGGGAACCGCCAACACCTCGCCCTCAACCACGACGATCGCGGTGTAGAACGCCGGCTGGTCTTCCAGATCACCGAGCTCCCCTAAAAACCTCCCGGGTCCGTGCACGCGCAGTACCCGACTTTCACCGGACTCGTCATCGGTCACGATTGCGACTTTGCCTGACAAAATCACAAACAACTCGTCGGAGCGCGTCCCCTCGCGAATCAGGATTTCGTCAACGCCGACCGGTCGCCTGGTACCGCCGGGGAGCAGTGTTGCGATCTGGTCCTCGGTCAACCGTGGGTAGGCACCGAACAGGTCCGGGGTTTCCTCCCACTCCTGGGTGGCCGGGGACGGCGATTCAACGGACGTTACTTCGGACATCAGCCACCTCAGACGTAGATTTCGTGGACATAACACCAGCGCCACGATTCGCCGGGCTCGAACGATTGGACAATGGGATGGCCCACCGTGTGGGCGTGCTTGCGGGCGTGGCGCATCGGAGACGAATCGCAGCATCCGACGTGCCCGCAGGTCAGACACAGCCGCAGATGCAGCCACGGGGTATGCAGACGCAAGCATTCCTCGCAGCCCTCGGGAGTTCTGGGAGTGACACGGCGGATAGCCGCCACGTCGGGGTCGACGAATATCGACGTCATGATTACGCCTCCTTGGTTGTCGTTGACATCGCCTGGTCAAGCCAATTACGCAGTGCAGCAACGGATGCGGCGCCCGACTGACGCGCCAACAGCTCACCCTGGTCGATGAGCAGTAGGGTCGGAACCGCACGTACGCTGAACCGCTGCGAGGTCGCGGGTGCCGAGTCCACGTCCACCTTCACAAGTTTGAGGCTGCCTGCCCGCTCGCGGGCCAGCTGTTCCAGCGCCGGGCTGACCATCCGGCACGGCCCACACCACGTCGCCCACAAATCGACCAGCACTGGAACCGTGGACTTCTCAACGATCTCAGCGAAATCGCGGTCACCCGCATCGACCACCCACGGCAGCCAGTGATGACAGTTGGCGCAGCGCGGTTTACCGTCGGCAGCCGCCGGCACCCGGTTGCGTTTTCCGCAATTCGGGCACACCACCGTGGTGCTCTTCATGACCTGCCGCCTCTACGCCGCAACGACGCTCTCTGCGTAACTGACCGCGATTTCGCCGCCGTCGACTCTGACCCGGATCTTGCCGCCGGCGGCGATGTCGCCGCGCATCAACGCACGACCGATCTTGGTCTCGACCTCGTGGGCGATATAGCGGCGCAACGGCCGAGCGCCGTACACCGGGTCGAAGCCATGTTCGGCGATCAGCCGACGAGCTTCCGGTGTGATCTCCAACTCGATCTGCCTTTGCGCCAAGCGGTCTCGCAGCTCCTGCAGCTGTAGCTCAACGATTTGTTCTATCTGGGATAGTGCCAACGGGGTGAACAACACAATGTCGTCAACCCGGTTGAGAAATTCGGGCCGAAAGTGCGCACGCAGTTCGGCCATCACCTGGTCGCGCGCGTCAGGCTTGATCTCGCCATCGGCGGTTACCCCGTCGAACAGATAGTGCGAGCCGATATTAGACGTCATGATGACCACCGTGTTGCGGAAGTCAACCTGGCGTCCCTGCGCGTCGGTGAGCCGACCGTCGTCGAGCACCTGTAACAACGTGTTGAAAACGTCGGCGTGCGCCTTCTCGATCTCGTCGAAAAGCACAACCGAGTAGGGTTTGCGCCGTACCGCCTCGGTGAGCTGGCCGCCCTCGTCGTATCCGATATACCCCGGTGGTGCACCGACCAAGCGGCTCACCGTGTGCCGTTCCTGGTATTCGCTCATGTCCAGGCGCACCATGTTGTCCTCGCTGTCGAACAGGGCGGCCGCTAGCGTCTTCGCCAGTTCGGTCTTGCCGACACCGGTGGGCCCGAGAAAGATGAACGAGCCGATCGGCCGGCGCGGGTCCCGGATTCCTGATCGGGCCCGGATCACCGCATCGGCGACGAGTTGCACCGCCTCGTCCTGGCCGACCACCCGTTCGTGCAGGATTTCATCCAGCCGCAAGAGCTTCTCGCGTTCGCCCTCCTGCAGGCGGGCCACCGGTATCCCGGTCCAGGCGGCCACGATTTCGGCGATCTCCTCGGCGTCAACCACTTCACGCAACAGCGGCCGCTCCCCCTGCTTAGCCTTGAGTTGGTCTTCGGCCGCCTGCAGCTTGCGTTCGAGGTCCCTGATCTGCCCGTACCGCAACTCGGCTGCCCGGTTGAGGTCGTAGTTGCGCTCAGCTTCCTCCGCCTCATGCCGCAGTTGCTCCAGCTGTCCCCGCAATTCCTGCACCCGACGGATCGACTGTCGCTCGGCATCCCACTGTGCGTGCCGCGCATCGGCCTCCGCCCGCAGATCGGCCAGTTCTTTGCGGAGTTCCTCCAGACGGGCCTTGCTGGCCGCGTCGGTCTCTTTCGTAAGTGCGGCCTCTTCGATCTCCAGCCGAGTCACCCGCCGGGTGATTTCGTCCAATTCCGCAGGCATGGAGTCGATCTCGGTCCGCAGACGCGCGCAGGCCTCGTCGACCAGGTCGATCGCCTTGTCCGGAAGGAACCGGTCGGTGATGTAGCGGTGCGAGAGCGTCGCCGCCGCTACCAGCGCACCGTCTTGGATCCGCACACCGTGGAAGACCTCCAGACGTTCGCGTAGGCCCCGCAAAATCGAGATGGTGTCCTCCACATCGGGTTCGTCCACCAGCACCGTCTGGAACCTTCGCTCCAGAGCGGCGTCGTTCTCGATGTGCTTGCGATACTCGTCGAGGGTGGTGGCGCCGATCATGTGCAGCTCACCGCGAGCCAGCATCGGCTTGAGCATGTTGCTGGCGTCCAGGGATCCTTCGGCGGCGCCCGCGCCGACCACGGTGTGCAGCTCGTCGACAAACAACAAGATGCGGCCCTCGCCGGCTTTCACCTCCGCCAGTACGGCTTTGAGCCGCTCCTCGAATTCGCCGCGGTACTTGGCACCGGCCACCAGCGAGCCCATGTCGAGCCCGAAGATCGTTTTGTCCCTCAGGCCTTCCGGCACATCACCGCGCACAATCCGCTGAGCCAGTCCCTCGACGATCGCGGTCTTGCCGACACCGGGGTCGCCGATCAACACGGGATTGTTTTTCGTCTTACGGCTCAGTATCTGGATAACCCTGCGTATCTCGGCATCGCGTCCGATCACCGGGTCGAGCTTGCCCGACTGGGCCTCCGCGACCAGGTCGCGGCCGTATTTCGCCAGCGCTTCGTAGGAGCCTTCCGGTGTCGCCGAGGTGACCCGCTGGTTGCCGCGCACTTTGGTCAGCGCCCCGAGGAACGCGTCGCGGGTCACGCCGTGGGACGCCAGAATCCGTCCGCTGGCCGTGGAACTGCCCTCTTCGGCGAGCGCGATCACCAGGTGCTCTACCGAGACGTATTCGTCCTTGAGCCGCTTGGCTTCTCGTTCGGCCGCCTCCAACACCTTGGCCAGTCTTCCGGTGATCGAGACCTGGCCCGGGACGGCGCCCGGACCGCTGACCTTGGGCCGGCGGTCGAGCTCACGTTCCAGGTCGGCGCGCAGCGCCTCGGTGTCGGCGCCCGCCTGGTCCAGTAGCCGCGGCACCAAGCCCTGCGGCTGGTCGACCAGTGCCAACAGCAGGTGCTCACCGTCGACCTCGACGTGGCCCATCCGGGTGGCCAGAGCCTGCGCCTCCTGCAAAGCGTCCTGCGACTTTTGGGTCAGCTTGCTGATGTCCACAGCGATGTCCTCCTTTGGCGGGCCTCAGATTCCAGTTCCTCGATTCGGTCGAGCAGGTCCAGCACCAGCCCGATCGCCGCATAGTTGAGTCCGAGGCCTATTCGGAGCCGCTGGATGCGGGCGATGATGCGCAGCGCCGACGCGTCGAAGCGAAACTGGCCGCGGGCGTTTCGCTGACAAGGCAGCAGACCCAGCGCGACGAACCTGCGCAGCGTATCGGGGTGCAAGCCAGAGCGCCGGGCACACGTGTCCAGATCCATGCCGGGTCGTCGCGCCAGCACGTAGCGTGCTGGCGAGGCCGTTGCGGTCATCGCCCTCTCCTCGGGTCGAACGTGGACACCGTGGCCAACTGCTCGAACAACTCACGTTCCTGCTTCGTGGGTTTCGGTGGTACGACGATCTTGACTTCGGCGTAGAGGTCGCCGGGTTTGCCGCGCGGATTGGGCATCCCTTCGCCGCGAAGCCGCAGCCGCCTGCCTGTCGAAGAACCCTGCGGTATCTTGACTTTCGCCTCACCGCCCGGGGTGTGGACAGCAACGGTGGCACCCAGCACCGCCTCCCACGGCGACACCGGGAGATCGGTCGCGATGTCGCGTCCGTCCAGCCGGAACCGACGATCCGGTTTGATCCGCACGACCAGGTACAGGTCCCCGGCCGGTGCGTCGCCGCTGCCCCTGCCGCCCTCGCCGGCGAGCCTGATGCGCTGTCCGTCGACCACCCCCGCAGGGATGGTCACCTGATAACTGCGGCCGTCCAGCGTGATCGAACGCCGACCGCCCCGATAGGCTTCCTCGACAGTCAGCTCGAGCTCGGCCTGCTGGTCGGCACCGGGAATCGGTCCGAATCCGCCGCTGCCACCGAAGAAATCACCGAAGAGATCTTCGATATTGATGCCGCTGCGGCCGCCGAAGCCCTGACCGACGCGCACCCCGGTGCCGGACGGCGCGCCAGCACGGAAGCCGCCGAACCCCGCTCCGACCCGCTCGTCGTAATCCTCGGGCACCCGACGGAAATCTTCACCGAATCGGTCGTAGCGTTGTCGGGTATCCGGATCGGAGAGTACGTGATAAGCCTCGTTGAGCTCTTTGAACCGATCCTCGGCGCCGGGGGCGGAGTTGACGTCGGGATGGTATTTGCGCGCCGACGTCCGAAACGCCTGCTGGATCTGCTCGTGCGTCGCGTCGCGTGACACCCCGAGAACCTCGTAATAGTCACGCGCCACGGCGCTTTCACCCCTCGCGGCCGCTGACGACCACGGCCGCCGGCCGCAGCTGCTGAGATCCCTTTCCGTAACCCGGGCGTAGCACCCCAAGCACCGTTCCCGGTGCGCTGCCGCCGTTGTCGGTCACGTTAACCACTTCGTGTCGCTCCGGGTCGAACGGAACACCTGTCTCGGTGTCGCGCGGGTAGCCGAGGTTGTCTAACACCTGCACCGCCTGGTCGAGGATGGCTCGCACGCCGGCGATGACGGAGTCGGCATCGCCTCCCGAATGGTGCAGTGCCCTTTCCAGATTGTCGACGACGGGAAGCCAGGCGCCGGCGACCTTGGACCGTTCGAGTTTGCGCTCACGGTCGAGCTCACGGGCATACCGCTTGCGCAGGTTGTCCAGGTCGGCGAGAGCGCGGCGCCAGCGATCCTCGAGCTTCGCCAACTCGATATCCGAGTTACTTTGCGAATCAACGGTTTCAGGCGATGCGTCAGCGGGCGTTTCGACTGGGCCGTCGCGGCTCTCCTGACTTGTCGACTGCTCTGCAGGGGTACCCACGGTAGTTCAGCCCCGATCGAACTCGGCGTCGACCACGTCTTCGTCAGCTGCCTGCGAACCCTGGCCGTTACCGCCGGGGTGGCCGTTGCCCCCCGCAGTTGCAGACGCCGATTGCAGCCCGTAGAACACCTGCTGCAGCTCCGATGTCAGCGATTGCACCCGCTCCAGCGGCGCCTCCTCTTTGATAGCTTGCCGCGCATCGCCGATCAGCATCTCGGCGCGCGCCCGGTCGTGCGGCGCCGCCGACTCACCCAACTGGGTCAGCATCCGCTCTAACTGGTAGGCAGCCGAATCGAGTTCGTTGCGTGCCTCGACCACCCTGCGCAACTGCTCGTCCTCGCTGCGGTTCGCCTCGGCCTCCGAGACCATCCGCTCCACCTCGGTTTTATCCAGGTTCGACTGCTCGCTGATCGTTATGCTCTGCTCGGCTCCGGTGTCTTTATCACGTGCCGTCACGTTCAGGATGCCGTTGGCGTCGATGTCGAAGGTGACCTCGATTTGCGGTTCACCCCGCGGCGCCGGGCGGATGTTCTCCAACTTGAACCTGCCGAGCACCCGGTTGTCTCTGGCCAGCTCACGCTCGCCCTGCAGCACGACGACATCGACTGCGGGTTGGCTGTCTTCGGCAGTGGTGAACACCTCGCTGCGACGGGCCGGGATCGTGGTGTTGCGTTCGATGAGCTTGGTCATCACACCACCCCGGGTTTCCACGCCCAGCGACAACGGTGTGACGTCGAGCAGCAAGACGTCGGACACCTCACCCTTGAGCACACCGGCTTGGACCGCGGCCCCCAGCGCGACCACCTCGTCCGGGTTGACACTCATATTCGGGTCCTTGCCGCCGGTGAGGCGGCGGACCAAACCCTGGACGGCGGGGATGCGAGTCGACCCGCCGACCAGGATGACCTCGTCGATGTCGTTCGCCGTGACCTTGGCGTCGTCCATCGCCTGCTTCACCGGACCCATGCAGCGTTCCACCAGATCGGCAGTGAGATCATCGAACTTCGACCGCATGATCGTCGTCGTCAGATGCTTCGGACCACTTGCGTCAGCGGTGACGAAGGGCAGATTCACCTGAGTCTGCGCTACCGACGACAGCTCTACCTTGGCCTTCTCGGCCGCTTCGAACAGCCGCTGCAACGCCTGCGGATCCTTGCGCAGGTCAATATTGTTGTCCCGTTGAAACTCGTCGGCCAGGTAGTCGACCAGTCGGCGGTCGAAGTCGTCGCCACCGAGATGCGAATCACCAGCGGTGGCACGCACCTCGACCACGCCGTCGCCCACGTCCAGCAAACTGACATCGAACGTGCCGCCGCCCAAGTCGAAGACCAACACGGTCTCGTGGCCTTTCTTGTCCAACCCGTAGGCCAGCGCCGCGGCGGTCGGCTCGTTGATGATGCGCAGCACCTGCAGGCCGGCGATCCGCCCGGCGTCCTTGGTGGCGTTGCGCTGAGAATCGTTGAAGTACGCCGGAACGGTGATCACCGCTTCCTTGACCCGCTCGCCCAGGAACTTGCTGGCGTCGTCGACGAGCTTGCGGAGCACTTGTGCGCTGATCTCCTCCGGCGCGTATTTCTTACCGCGTACGTCGAAACGGACAGCATCGCCGTCGCCCTTGACGACGTCGAAACTGACCGCCTTGGCCTCTTCCGAGATTTCGTCGAAGCGCCGGCCGATGAACCGTTTCGCCGAATAGATTGTCCCTTTGGGATTCATTATCGATTGCCGTCTGGCCAGTTGGCCGACGAGGCGTTCACCGCTTTCGGTGAACGCCACCACTGACGGCGTCGTTCGGGCTCCCTCGGCGTTGGGGATCACGATCGGCTCGCCGCCCTGCCAGGCCGCTATCACCGAGTTGGTGGTACCGAGATCGATTCCTACTGCTGTTGCCATTACCCGCTCCTCTGGTTTGCGCCGCCGCTCAGCAGTTGCATCGCGCGGTCAGCGTGGTCAACATCGGCGACGACGTCGAAGTGCCTGGGCTGCAGCGACCGCACGGCGGTGAAGCCGCGCCGACCGGCTTGAAACGCGTACATCACAAGGCCGGTCAACGCGCCGACGACGGCGCCGAAAACGACGCCATAGCAAGCCAGCACCAGACCGGCGATCAACGGGTACAACCAGTTGAACAGGCCGAAGATCCAGCCGATCAACGCCCCGGTCAGTGCGCCGGCGGCGGCACCACGCAGCGCGGCCCAGCCGTAGTTCATCCGACCGGTCACCTGTTCGACCAGTTCCAGATCACGGCCGACGATGGTGACCCGTTCTACCTCGAACTGTTGATCCGCGAGGTGGTCCACGGCCCGCTCCGCGTCGGCATAGTTGTCGAAGGTGGCGATGACCCGGCGGGCGGGTTGATCTGGTCGGACTGCGGCCTGGGCCGCCGCGTGCGTGGTGTTAGCCATCGTGTCGCCTATGCGTTGACGTGTTGTTTGGCTTCGGATTTCGCGTCAACGGCGTGCGGCGTTTCACTCGACTGGCCAATTTCGATCTTGCGGGGCTTGCTCGCCTCCGAAACCGGAATCGTCAATGTCAGCACGCCGCGGTCATACTGCGCCGTCAGCTTATCCGGATCGAGGTTGTCCCCGAGAAAAAGCTGCCGACGGAACTCGCCCTGCGGCCTCTCATCGATGATGAGATCGTCGCCCGCTTGGCGCAGAGGTTGGCGACGAGCGCTCAGTTCAATGACGTTGCGTTCGACGGTGATGTCCACATCGTCCTGGTTAACGCCCGGTACATCGATTGCGACGATGAACTGGTCACCACGCCGGAAGGCTTCCATCGGCATTGTCCGTGGCGTCCGCGCACTTGTCAGTGCCTGGTCGGCAAACCGGTCGAGTTCGCGGAACGGGTCGAATCGCATGAGAGTCATTGCTTCTCCTCGAATTGTGAGTGTTCCCGGGGCGTAGGCCGAGCGAGTCATGGCCACATCGGTACGCCTCTAGACAGACAGCCTTGCAATCGGATTGAGTCTGCGCGTGCGCCCGGGGGGATGAAAATCGACGTACGGATTCGTCCTGACAGCACGAGTCACCGTCGACAGCCGAACGAGCCTGATCACGCTGGCGGGTCTTGCTACTGGCGGCGACACCGGTTCGGCATCCCGGATGATCCATTGACGATCGGCCGTTGTGCGGCGCGATCGCGCCGACGACGTGGGTCTCAGGTGTTGCCGAGCAGGTCGCGCAGCATTGGCACCGAGATCACCGCGACGGCACGGGACCAGTAGTCGCCCACATAGACACGCTCACCGTCTGCGCTGACCGCAACCGCTTCTGGATGGCTGAGCACATCGAGGGTCGCCGTAATCGATTTGGTGATGGTATCGATCACCGAGATCGTGCCATCGCCGAAATTGGTGCTGTAAGCATGCTTTCCGTCGGGACTGAGCTGCAAACCTCTTGGTAGGTCCCCGGTAACAAGGTCGGATGCGTCATTGGTCGTCGTGTCGATCACGGTCAGTGAACGCTCATTGGTCACATAGACGTGTGTGCCGTCCGGGGTGAACACCACGCCGAGCGGAGCGTCCCGCAGGCCGACTGCCTTAACGTTGCCGGTCGCCAAGTTGACCATCGAGACCGAACGTGTGTCGTAGTGAGTGACGGACAGCCAGGTGCCGTCCGGACTCACGGTTACTGACCCCGGACAAACGCCGACCGCGATTGCGTCGACGACGGTACCGCTAGCGACATCGACGATAGTTAGCCGGCCCGGCGGATATTGGTAGTAGGTGCGGCGATCGTATGAGATCGCGTACAGCACGGTCCCGGAGGGGCTGATCGCAAGTCCGGCGACGTCGTCGATGGGTATGTTGGAAACCGTTGTCCCACTGGCAATGTCGATTACCGTTACTACGCCACTGCCCCCTGTCTCGGGGGCCTGGCGACAGATAGCGTACAGGCAGCGTCCGTCCGGGCTCACCACCACATCCGAAACAAAGCAGTCTCGCAGGATTTTGACCGTGTAGGTGTCGGTGTCGACGACCGACACCGATCCCTCGCGCTGGCTGACAATCAATTGTTTGCCGTCGGCGTCGATCAACAGGCTTTTCGGATGATCAGGCAGCGGAATACTGGCAACCACTCGGTTCTCGCCGTTGAGGACCGTGACCGATTTGGATTGGGCAACATAGGCGTGCTCGCCATCGCGGCTCGCGGTGATGTCGTGGACGTGGCCGTCGACCGGGATCATCGAAATGGCGGTTTCCATGGGCCGCCGATCCGCCCCCTGGCCAACGCAGACCGGCCGGAGGGCATCTGCACCGCCGGTAGTCCCCTCGACAATCCAGATTCCGGCGGAGAGGCGACGAGTCACGGCTTCCCCTAGCGCGCAGCACGAAATGTTGTCGGGCGGCGTCATCCGGACCTCTCACACGTCGTTAGAAACGCCACCGTGGAAGAAGTCTGGCAGTTAGGGGATTACCCGCGCGTGCTCCCGATGGGCCGAAAATCCACGGTGCGAACTGCCCTGCCAGGAGTAGCAGCCACGCCGAGCCGCAAGACGGGACAGATCTCACGACGGCGCCTGCGCGAAATCTGTGCCCTCCACCAGTCCGCGACTTCGACTATGCTGATCAGACCTTGATGGGGGTTCGGTGTCTTCTGTTATTGCGTTGGGAGTGAGCGGCGTCGAGGCTCAGGTGGGTGACCACATCTGCGGTCTCTACTCCGGCCACGCCCAACGTGACCAGGTGGTGATCCCGTTCCTGGAGGCTGGGCTGACCGCAGGCGATAAGTGCATCTGCGTGGTCGATGAAACGGATCCGGCCAAAATCTTCAAGAAGCTCGGGCACAGCGTGGAGACGTCGGCGTCAGCCACTGCCAAACAGCTCGAAGTGATCCGGGCGGCTGATTTGTACCTCCGGTCGGGCCGATTCTCCGCCGACGAGATTATCGGCGCATGGAAAGCCGCGATCTCGGACGCCATGTACGACGGGCGGTTCGACCTCGTGCGCGCGGTCGAGACCTGGTCGCGGCGAGAAGTTGTGCCTGATATGCACGAGTTACTCCTGCTGGAGTCCGAAATGAACCGGTACCTGCCGCTCTACCCGCAGGTCATCGTCTGCCTATACGACATCGACCGTTTCGGCGCCGAAATCATCGTCAGCCTGCTCAAGACACACCCTCGCATGCTGATTGGCGGGATGCTCGTTGAGAACCCGTACTACGTGACACCCGATGAACTCTTGGCCGGGGCCGCATACGACTCCGGAACGTCGATTGCCGAGGCAGCGAAATGGTACTTCGAAGAGACGACTGGCTCGATATAGCGCGCAAGGTCGACTGGACCCCGCGCTACGTCGATGAACGCAGCCTCTTTCCTGAACAGATCAGCGGCCACCCCTGGTTGCCCCATGAGGCCTGGCAGGGCTGGAGCGAGGCCTACCGCACCACCTACCGGGAGTATGTGACGAATCAGCGCGAAAAGGACGCGGCCGTCCTCGGAGTACGGGCAGCACTGTCGAAGCCGCGACTGGTCGACGAACTCGACGCGGGCTGGCTGGAGTTGGTCAAATTTCACAACGGCGCGATCGCTCTGGCCGAATACGCCGGCGCGGTCGCTGAGTTGCGCATGGCTCGGTTCGGCCGTGACAGCGCCTGGCGGATGATGGCGACCCTCGGCGCGCTCGATGAGATCCGCCATACCCAGATTCCGCTGCTGATCGGCAGCGACATGCTCTCCCACGACGGCAACTTCGACTGGACGCACAAGGCGTACCACACCAACCAATGGGTCATCCTTGCCGCGCGTCACCTGTTTGACGACATGTTCCTCGCCGCCGATGCGCTCGACCTCGCCATCCAGCTCAACTTCGTCTTCGAGACGGGCTTCACCAACCTGCAGTTCATGGCCATGGCGGCCCTGGCCGATCGCGCGCACCATCATTTGTTCGAAAAGACGCTGGCCAGCATTCAGACCGACGAGGCCCGCCACGCCCAGATCGGCCACCCGGTGATGCGGACGCTACTGGACAACGGGTCGCGTGAGCGCGCGCAGTATCTCGTCGACAAGATGTGGTGGCGGTGTTGGCGCGTGTTCCTAGCGTTGACCGGAACTGCGATGGAATACCTCACCCCGCTCGGCGCGCGGGCACGCTCGTTCAAAGAATTCATGACCGAATGGGTAACTGAGCAGTTCATTAAGAATCTCGCCGAGTTCGACCTGGAAAAACCTTGGTTCTGGGACCTTTTCGTGGAGGAGCTCGACTACGCGCACCACAGCTTCCAGCTGGGCCTCTACACCTACCGGACGACGTTGTGGTTCGACGTCGCGTCACCAAGCGCGGCTGAACGATCATGGCTGAACGACAACTACCCGCGTTGGAACGACCTCTACGGGCCGCTGTGGGATCGGCTGGAAGGACGCTGGCAGGGTGGGGGTGAGACGAACACGCTTTCCTACGGTCTGCCGGCGCTGTGCAACCTCTGCCAGCTCCCGACCCTGTTCATCAGGCCCGGTCGCAACACCGCCTGCACGCTCGAGATGCACGGCCGGCGATATCTGTTCTGCTCGGAACCGTGCCGTTGGATTTTCCAGCAGGAGCCGCAACGTTTCGCCGGCCACAAAAGCGTGGTGGATCGGATCGTCGCGGGCGAGGCGCCCGGCAAGCTCATCGATCTGCTGGAGTGGATGGGGCTGACCGCGCCGGCGGAGAACGGCAAGGATCTGCGCCGCGGTCTGGATCCGTGGCGCCTCGACCCCGTCCCGACAGCGTGAGGCGACGGCGGTGCGCGTCTACTTGTTCGGCTACGCCAGCGACGACTTCGTGGGGCGCGTTATCGTCACGCCGAATGAACGCACGGTGGCCGAGCTGGGGCGCCAGCTGGTGGCCTGGGGCCTGGAGCCAGAGCGGCGTGGAGCCATCACAGTACGCAACGAAAGCGGCGAGATCCTCGAGCCGGCCGACACTATCGCACAAGCAGGGCTGAGCAATGGCGACATCTTCACAGTCGAGCGCGGCTGACACACCTCCGGCGGTGTGGCGAGACGCCGGAACGCTCGACGACCTGTGGGAAGGCGAGGTGCGTGGCGTTAACCTCGGCGGCGTCGACGTCGTGCTGTGCAACGTCGACGGCGAACTGTTCGCATATGAGGACCGGTGCCCCCACCTGGCAAATCCCCTCTCCCATGGCGTCCTCAACCACAACACGCTGAGATGCGCCGCGCACGAATGGGAATTCGATGCGCGAACCGGCCAGGGGGTGAACCCGCAAGCCGCGCGTCTGAAACCCTTCCCGGTTCGAGTCGACGATGACCGGATCTTCATCCAGATGCCACAAGAATCCGCCCGTGGGGTAGATGAACCCGATCGCCGGGTGGGCCCGGTGTTGCACGCCACGCCGTTCGCGCGTGTGGTGGCCGCCGTCATCGAGGACGAGAACGACGACGCCATTGTCCACGACGAAGGAGCCTACCTGCGGGTGCTGGCGCCCGGCATCTGCCGCCTGCCCAGGGCCGCCCTGGAGGCGGCAACCGGCCCGGCCATTCGGTTCCCGGGCGACCTCGAAGTCGTGATGTCGTCATTCACAGGTGTACTGAAGCTGACCGACGACGGCGCCGTCTGGACATTAGTGACCGAACCGACGGCGGCGGATCCGCCGGACCGCGACGAATGACAACCTCGGGCCGCCCGCCGGGCCGTAAGACCTACACGCGACTTGCCGCGGGCCGGCGAATCCCGCTGGAGTATGAGCTGTTGAGCACCGACCTGCACTACCACTTCCCAGGTCGGTTCGAGCTGACGGCCGACCTTCCCGTCGTCGATTGGTACTACCGCCACCGTGAAGGCGCCACTCTGCAAGCACGGAGCTGGGAACAGTTCGCCGACCCGCGGGGGACCACATATCGCGAATACACCCAGCTGCAAGACGGCCGTGAAGACGTTATCGACGGGCTCCTTCGGGAGATCGACGACACCGGCTACGACCGTCAGCTCGACGTCGACTGGCTGCGCTTTCTGGACCGTTGGTACTTTCCGCTTCGATATCCCGTACACGGTTTACAAATGCTGGCCGCCTACGTCGCGCAGATGGCGCCTACCTCCCGCATCACCAACTGCGCGGCTTTCCAGGCTGCAGACGAGATGCGCCGCGTCCAGCGCATCGCCTACCGCACTGCGCAAGTCAACGGTTGCCCGGTCGACCCCGCCACTCTACGGCGACAACGGACTACGTGGGAGGAAGCGCCCGAGCTCCAGCCGCTTCGTGAGCTCATCGAACGTGCGCTGATCACCTATGACTGGGATGAGGCATTTACACTGACGAACGCGGTTATCAAGCCTCGAATTGATCGCCTGGTGAATCAAGAAATCGCCGGCTCCCTGGCAACGGCCAATGGCGATCCCATCCTGACCAGCATTCACTTCTCGCTCGACGAAGATGCCCGTTGGCACCACGCGTGGACGGCTGCACTACTGCACCACCTCATCAACGACACGCCTTCCAACGCCGACGCGGTTTCCGCATGGGTAGATAAGTGGCAGCCACTGGCCTCCGATGCGCTCCAGGCTGCCGCCGGCATCCTCGCCGACGCACCGGTGCGGATGGATTCGGCCGCAGTGGCAGCGCGCATCAGTAACGACGTTTCGCGAGAGACTGCTGCGTTCTTGGCGGCGCAAGCGTGATGCGACGGATCACGTGCGTCAGCGATCGCTACAGTTCCTCGACGCAGCCGTCTGACCATTCGACGCGGGTGCCGTAGTCGGGATGCGCGTAAATATGGATGGCGTACAAATCCTGTAACGAGTCCCACCACACGCAACTTCGCGCACCGATGCGCCAGCGTTGCGCGACCCTGCCGTCGGTGAATTCGCACATCTCGAACTGGACTTCATCGGGCTCGCCGTAGTTGCCCTGCGCACACCCCGCTTTCAACGCCTTGGCTTGCGTTCGGTAGACGACTGCCGTTCTCAAAGCTGCCTCTTGAGCACGTGTTTCAGGCGCGGCTTGGGCCCCGTCTTGGTCGCCGGTCTTGGCGATCAGCGTGTCACCGGCCGCACGCAGCGTCTTGCCGCGGCGATCGCGCCACCAATATCGCGAATGGTTTTGCCTCACTTTGCCGTTTACGGTCATCACCCCCCCGTCGGAAGCCACCCCGCGACCATCGCCGCACGCCAGCACACCTTTGGCCTCGCCAGGGTCACGCCTTGGGTCGCCGGCCGCTTTCATTACGACCATTACGACGGCGTCGTCGCCAGGCACATATTGCAGTTCGATGCGGAAGAAGCCAGCTGGTCGTCCACCCGATAGCCTGGTTTGTCCACGTCGCCTCCCTGCATGCCTAGTGGCTAAGCCATAGCCAAGCGGACCGATACAGCCGTGTGATATCCGCCAAGCGCCCCGAAGTTGTCCGCTTTCCGTCAACCGGAGGCACGCACATAGGCGACAATCGCGGAGTTCCTAATCGGTTAACTTGGCTCTGACGGGACTATTGCTACCCAGCTTCTCTGCCTAACAACTGGTGTAGAGATGTACACGGTTGCATTTCTCGCTACGCTGCGGCGCGATCTGGGTCGCGAATAGCATGCGGCTTCAAGGGGAGCAGAAAGACACCGATTGCTGAATCCAAGCGGGGAGCAACAAATGACCGAGTTAGTCTTCGGCTTGGCAACTGAGGTTCGGATAACGGACATCGATGAGGCGGCCGATGCTTTGGGCCGCGTCTATGTGGCGGCCGAGCTGACTCCGATCGGCACCAAATCGGTGAACATGCGGATGAACGCTCTGCAGCTTCCGCTGTTGACCGCCGGCTACCTTGGCTTCGGCGCCGACATCAGTATCCGGGCAGACGACGTGGCTGCCTACTACATCGATACCCCGTTGTCCGGCACGGCGGTCAGTCGCTGGCGTGACGGGGGACTCGTTACGGCGACGCTCGGGTCAGTCGCGGTATTCACACCGGGCACGCCATGCATGCTTGACTGGTCCGGCGACTGCGGTCAGATCTGTCTTAAGGTTCCTGAACCGCAGATGCGGTGGCAGCTGGAGTCCATGCTTAACCGTCCCGTGCGCAAACGGATTACGTTTGCCCGGCAATTCAATCTGAGCACCACCGCCGCGAACGATTGGTATCAATTAGTCCAGCTCTTGGCACGTGAGGTCGGGCGACCCGGGGGGCTTCTCAGCCACCGGCTCGCCGTGCAGAACCTGCAGCTTCTGCTGATCCAGGGCCTGCTGCAGATACAACCCCACAATTACACCGAGGCTTTGACTGAAAGCGAAAGCCCGGCGAGCCCAGCTGTCGCGAAGCGGGCGATCGATCTGATGCACGCACATCCGGAAACACCTTGGAGCACTGCCGATCTGGCACGAGCAACGGGGGTCAGCGCACGAGCGCTGCAGCGGTCATTTGAACGGTCCGACCTGCCCTCGCCGATGATGTATCTGCGGCGGCTTCGGCTGCACCATGTACACAGCGAACTCGCCGCTAACTCTCCGGACGCGGTCACGGTCACGATGATTGCAGGTCGTTGGGGATTCATGCACCTTGGCAGGTTTGCCAATCAATATCGTCAGCTGTTCGGCGAGACTCCGTCGCAAACACTGCGCACCCCCGGTCAGCGCCCCGCACCGCCTTCCTAATCGCGGTAGGCACCGCAAGGACCCCGATCACGCTCGGCCGCGCGCCAGGGTGACCTTCCGACAACCCTGGCTATGACGGAGAAACTCGGAGAAGTGGTTGGTTTTGTTGCGGTGGAGCACACCGACCAGGCAAGGGACCGTACCGACGGGACTCGACGCGAATCGGACAGTGCCACGACGCTCGACGGATATTTAGACGCGTTTTGGTCTGCTTGACTCGACTAGATGACGGGGAGGAGGTGAACCAGTAAGCGACGGTGATGTAGCCGAGCAACAAGGCGGGTCGTTCTCGTGTGCGGTGCAACGGCTTCCCGCTGGCGTAACTATTATCCGGGCGACAGGTGACCTGAACAGCGAAACGAGCTCGCAGCTGGCCACGCTCGTCGCTGACGAATTGTCACGAGAGCCCGCACAGGTGGTGCTCGAGCTCTCGAACCTGGGGTCTGTCGATAACGCCGGTGTCGACGCCTTGGTCTCCGCCTCGGGGTTGGCAGGAGAACCCGATATCTCATTCTGCTTGGTGGCATCGCATGCCGGTCCGGTCGTGGCCGCACTTACCGAAGCCGGTCTGACTGAGCGGTTCGAAGTCTTCCCGACGGTGTGCGCAGCGACTGGCAACCGTTAACGGTTCCGCGAGCGAAGCGTTTGCGAAGGGGCCTCGCCAAACAGTTGACGGTACTGCTGAGAGAATCGGCCGAGGTGCACAAAGCCCCACCGGCTCGCCACCGCAGTAACGGCCACCGACGACCGGGTTTGCGACGCATCAGTCAACTCGGCCCGCACCCGGTGCAGGCGCAATTGCCGCAGGTATGTCATCGGCGGTGGCTCGCCAGTTTTTGCGAACGCCTTCTGCAGCGCCCTCACACTGACGCCCGTCTCACGGGCCAGTTCCGCAGTTGTCCACGCCGTTTCGGGATGACTGCGCATCAAGTCGATGGCCTGCTTCGCCACCGCTCGCGACGCCGGCCTGCCATCACTGTTTAGTGCGTCGGTGTAGTTGTGCGGCTGCGTGAGCAGTAGCCCCTCGACGAGCAGGTGCTGCAAATTGGCGACGGCGAGACGGTGGCTGAACAGTCCATCGTCCTGACCGGCCTCTCGAGCCAGCACTCCCACCAGGTCGAGCCAACTTCGCGAGGCCTTCGTCGTCAGATCCAGCCGACGGGCAAACTCCACGGGGCCATGAACCGGCCGGTCGAGTAACATTTCCAGTTCTCGCAGTATCTCGGCCGGGGCGATCTTGATGCCGACCTGGGCGCAATTGTGTGACCATAAGTGCTCGACGCCCATCCCGGGCATGAAGACTGTCGCCGATCCGGGGACGGTGACGGTGGTTGGGTGACGATCGGGCCACTTCGTTACGCTGTGACCCGACACTGCGATGGCGATCTGATAGCCGGGTATATCTGAAGCCCGCAGCACCGCCTCGCCACCCATGTCGAGGTAGCCGATACTAATCAGCGGTAGCTGCTGTGCCTTCACCCGAATACGCAGCGAGCCCCTGCCGCCCGGGGTGATATCGACGGGGAAGAACGCGGGCCGTAGCAACTCCCTCGCTTGGTCGATGTCGGTCGTGTCCATCATGACCGCCCAATCGGACCGCACCCTGCCGAGGTGATGCAGAACTTCTCGATCCATGCGGTGTCGCCGCAGGCTACCGGCAGAATCAGCAGAATCAGCGAGGGCAGTCTCGCAGGTACCCATTTACAGATCACCTCCGTTCCGGGCATCGACTGCTCGTATACCTCGTTCCCGGCAAGGCGACGTCTTAACCGCATCCTTAGCTCATGCAATGCCACGTGGTGACGTCAACGCAGAACACCACACAGGGTGCCGCATCCGCGGTTGCTGGGTGGCACACGGGCTGGATCTACTGGCTCCCAGAGGTCTACAGCGCTTCTGATTTATTGATCTGCTGGGTCGACGCTTGAACGCACATCGGTTGGCATAGTCGTCACGCACCGACGTACGCGGAGACCAAACAAGGGGGTTCGATGGGTACTAAAAAGGCGGCCAGGCAGCAAAGCTTTGGCCTGACAAACCACAATGTTTCGTACGAAATGGCCTTGTCATGGCGCAATTAGGCAACGTCGCAGACCCAGAACGACTTCATCGCGAGCCCCACGACGATACGGTTCAGTCGACAATCGCAGAACTGGTCACTGCGTTGGTTCGCGGCGCGGGCATCGAAGACCTGCTTGCCAAGTTGACCTCCGCGTCGGTCGCGTTGGTACCGGGAGCGGATTTCGCCAAGATATCGCTGATCGACGACGGCCACCTTCGTTCGATCGCAGCAACTTCGCAGTTGACCGCGTTGCTGGACGGCGCTCAACAAACAGCCGGGCAAGGCCCCTGCCTGGACGCGATCAACGCGCAACAACCGATCCACTGCAGCGATCTACGCACCGACGTCCGATGGCCGCGGTTTGCGCGCTCGGCGACGACCGCCGGCGTGCGCAGCGTTTTGTGCTTCCCGTTGGACATGCCTGGCGCGAGCGGTGCGACGTTGAGCCTTTTCGGATCTCAACCTGGGGCATTCGGGGCAAGTTCGGATGCCACCGCCGCGATGCTCGCCAATCATGCCGCCATGGCGCTTGTTACCGAAGAACACGAACGCCAATTCAAAGCGGCGCTGGCTACGCGCGACGTTATCGGGCAAGCGAAAGGCATGCTCATGGAACGGTTCGGCGTCGACTCCGCTCGTGCCTTCACAATGCTCAAAGCAATCTCACAACGGACCAACACACCGGTGCGGCACCTTGCCGCTAGCCTCGTCGACCGCCGTAGGGCGCACGACGACGATGCTCGAATGAGCATCCGTGACGCCGGCGAGACGACGGGAGATGAGGAGCGGTCACGGCCGAAAGGAAATATCCGCGATGAGCGACACGACAGAGCTGAGTGCTGCTGCGGTTGGACCACTTGCTGACGTTTTTAGCAAGACGGCATAGCAGACACTGACTGGTCATCGATTTACCGTCGATCGACCCGATATCGAGGACGGAGATCCCGTCGCTGCCGCCGAACACGTTGCGGGTCACATCCGCTCACGAGAGCGGCCGCTGGGATCTCTGGGGCCCGCCCGCTCAGTGCCTTTGACCTTTAGGGTCTGCGGCCCGGCTCGGCGGATGCGTGGGACGACCTGTGACCAGCCGCACTCCCGCGGGGAGGCCAGGTGCCCGTCGGCGTGGTTGATTCCGTCGAACGAGTCTTTCCAGCCCTGATTAACCAGCCCGCGGTCGGTATGGCGGCGGTACTCCACGAAACCGTCACTATCGACGCCCCCGTACTCGAGGATCCACGCCATAGCGCGGTCAGCCGCCGCCAGTAGCGACGGGCGGTCAGCATGGGGAAGGGCGCCCCACCAGTCGAGCTCGGCAAGGAGCATGACGAAAAGTGGTGTTGCGTCGGCGGTTCCGTAGTACGTCGCCCCATCTCCTGATAGAGGGCGAGGTGGTCGGCGATCATTCGTGTGGCGGAAAAGCGTCGAACGATGGCTGCGCGACATGCATCACGATTGAGTTCGTCGACTCGGTGGATCGCGGCCGCCAGTTCGGTGGGATCAGAGCAGAGGAACCGTACTGCCGGTTTCCACGATCTCCGGTGCGGCGCCGTTGGGGCAGGCGATTACCAGCGGCGCGCATGCGGCACGTGCAGCCAGTACGGCTTCGCGCACCCCCTTGTCCGGGGTCATCCGCCCCAGAGGACCTGTCGAGCAGAATAAAGTTCGTTCAAAGCTCTTCAGAGTGAGCGTTACCCATCCTGTCACGGCGGGGCGAATACCACTTGGCATCTTTGCTCCGGCGGGAGCAGGAAATCCACGTCCGTAACGGCGAAGCTTGCATCAAGCGGGATATTCCCGACCACACCCATTGCCCAGCGGAGTACGACATGCCTGAACACCTTGAAGGTTTGAGAATCGCGCTGCTCGCAGCGGATGGCGTCGGCCAGATCGAATTGGAGGCATCCGGCGAGGCGGTGCGACGTGCAGGGGCGCAGACACAGTTGTTGTCGCTCCGAACCGGTCACATCGAATCGCTCGAGAATGACCTCGAACCGGGCCGCACGTATGCCGTCGATCAGACAGTGGCCGAAGCGACGGTCGACGAGTACGAGGCGTTGCTACTGGTGCCGGGAATGCTGAAATCCGAGCAGCTTTCCAGCGATGATCTCGTGGTCTCCTTCGTGCGTGACTTCATCACGTCGGGGAAGCCGGTCGGTATTGTCTGCCACGGCGCCTGGACTTTGCTTGAAGCAGGAGTGGCCCGGGGCCAAAGTCTCCCATTGTCTGTGACGATGCTGGCTCAGCGACGGACAGGCTCCTCCGTACTTGGGGGCGGCCTGGTCTCGCCGCGTGAGCTGCGCGCGTTCTATAGCACCATTGTCGAGGAATTCGCGCGCGTTACTCGCCAGTCTGCTCCCTTGTCAGCCGAGGGGACCGAGCATGCGCGGGCCAGGATGCCCGTGTCACCAGCGCGGCCAAGGTACGAGAAGTACAGCGCAGCAAAGAAAGTGGCCAGCTCATAAGCAGTGTCACCCACTGTACCCGCGCGATGTCGGTGAATCACTGACATGGAACGCCTTGGCCAACAATGTGATATCTAATCCGACCAAAGCTTTGCGGACGGCCAATATATCCGCGGCCTCAGGACGGTTCGACGAACTCGGTTTCCATCGCCTCATCGACGCCACCCATGTCGATTGGGCGGTCGAAGGTTTCGCGCAGCACGCTGTGACGCGGGCGTGGCGATTCCTGAATCCCGATGACTGGAGCGGGTATCCGCTGCAACGGGCGTCTAGGGGGCGTCTAGGGTGAGCCGTTGCCCAACTCACGCACCGTGATCTTCGTCGACTTGGCGCTTTCCGCTTTCGGTACATGAACGGTCAGCACGCCGTTCGACATCGACGCCTCGATGTCGCCGTCCCGACGGTAGCCCGGCAGCATGACGCGAAACTCGAACCCACCGACTCGTCGGGTACGGCGGCGGAACAGACCCTCGCGCTTGCGCTCCTTCACCTCGCCGGTTACTACCAACTCGTCGCCGTTCAACTCGACGTCGACATCCTCGCGTCGCACACCCGGAAGCTCGACTTCGATGACATAAGCGCTGTCGGTCTCGACGACGTCGGCCGCCGGCAACCAAGCACCATCACCGGTGAGGCCACCGAATACCGACTGCGCCAACCGATCCATCTCCGCATAGAGATTCTCGAACTCGCGAAACGGACGCCACTGCGCCTGACCAGCAGAACCTTTCACGGACAGAGTCATGTCAGCACCCCTTCTAATTCACCACCGGCTGTGGTTAAAGACTGCCTTCCGAAACGGCCCGGCGCCTCGCGCTGTCAGGACGATTTCACGCCTGCGATTTCACACGCCGGGGTCAGTCACGAGTGGTGGGACCGTCGTCCTCAGAACACCACGCAGCGCCAGCACCACGCCTGGTGGGAATCGGGCCACGGTCGCCGGTTGCCCCGTGCGAGTTGCGTCTTGTGTAGTGATTAACTTCGGGGGAGACACCCTAGAACACCAGCCTGAATAACTGAAAAGCCCGTTCCCAGTGCTGGGTCGCTGGCTTCTCCAAGGTTGGGTCAATCACCCGAAATGACCGGGCTAGCGCGACGGCCAGGCCGCCGAAAAGCTCAGGCAGCAGTTGCTCGGTGTCCTCGGCGAACGTGACTGTGGCCGGTGGTCGGCGCAGCTGCTGGCGCAACAACTCGCGGATTTCTCCGGCCGCCTCCAGCTTGTCGAACTCGCGCATCCTTTCCTGGAGGCCGGCGGTGATCGGCAGGTCTTGTGGCACGATAACGTCTCGTCCGTTCCACTTCGCCGAATCACGTCCGGCAATGGTGATGTTGTCGATCTGTTCGTCGACGAAGTTGCGGAAACGGCGCACATCGTTCTTGTCGATCTTGACGCTCCCGACCGAACGGAAGAACCGCTCGAACACAGGGATCCCCGATGGATGGGTCAATTTACTACCCCCTGATCATTCGGGCAGCGACGACGTCACTGCCGTGGCGACGCGGCAACTGCACGTCTCGGCGGGAATCTCGTCACCTCCTAGGCACCGCGCAAAAAGTCGCGCTCTGCATTCTCAACGCCAGCCTGGGTCGTCATGTTGAGCTCCTGACAAGTCGTTCGCGTCGGGCGGCGCGCGCTATCGAGTAGCTTGCGCGCACGCGCGGCCTTCGCACCTGAGCCTCCCGGAGCGATAAACGCGTGCTCGAGTTGACCTTGAGAGACGAAGGCGTCGCGAGCAGTCAGACGCTGACCTGCCAGGCCGAGACAGGCCGCGCCAGCAGCGATCGCCGACCACCGCGCTTGCGCTCGTTCAACCCTCCCGGCTACCCGCAGTTCGCTGCCGCGCAAGACCGCTCCGTCGAGGCCGACCGCGCCTCGTACTGTCGAGACGAATCGCGAGCCGCGGTTTCACGCGCCCAGGCCGGTGGCAGACCAGCAGAATCGGTCGACGATGAAGCCCGTCGCAAGCGGGTACACCGGTGTTGCGCAGAGTATCGAAGTACCGGGCCGGCTACGCGTGGGCGGCAAGATCTTCCAAATGCGGTTGGGGGCATCATGGCTCGCGGACAAGTCCTCGTCACCGGCGGCTCCGGTTTTGTGGGTTCGCACTGCGTCGTCACGCTGCTCAACGCCGGCTATCGCGTCCGCACGAGCGTGCGATCTAGCGCGCGGGAGGCCGATGTACGAGACATGGTGGCGCGCGGTGGCGCCGAGCCGGGAGACACCCTCACATTCGCCGTCGCCGACCTCACCTCCGACGACGGCTGGCCCGAGGCGGTCGACGGATGCGACTACGTGCTTCACGTCGCTTCGCCGTTCCCGCCGGATGAGCCCACTGACGCAAACAAGGTGATCGTGCCGGCCGGCCTCGGCACCCTGCGTGTCCTGCGGGCCGCGCGGGATGCAGGCGTCAAACGGGTCGTACTCACATCGTCGTTCGCCGCGATTGCCCACGGCCACGGCAAGGTCGACCGCGAGTTCACCGAGGACGACTGGACCAACCTCGACGGCGGCGGCGTCACGGCCTACGTCAAATCCAAGGTGCTGGCCGAGCGCGCCGCCTGGGACTTCATCAAAAACGAAGGTGAGCAAACCGAACTCAGTGTCATCAATCCGACCGCCACCTTCGGACCCACGTTGAGTGATGACATCCCCGCCTCGCTCATTCCCATACTGACTCTGCTAGTCGACCCGCAGGCACTGATGCCTAACATCAGTTTTCCCGTCGCCGACGTGCGCGACGTTGCCGACATCCACATGCGGGCCATGACCCATCACGCCGCGGCCGGTGAGCGGTTCATCGTCTGCTGCGATGGCGGACCCATCTCGATGCTGCAGGCCGCCTACATCCTGCGCGACTGGGCCGGTGTCAAATCGGTCATTGCGATGCCCGTGATCGGTGATGTCCTGCGCCCGTGCAACCGCAAGGCCAAGACCGTCCTCGGCTTCACTCCGGGCCCGATCGACGAAGCCCTCCTCGCGACTGCAGGAAGCCTGGTCCGTTTAGGACTCGTACCGCCTCCGTGAGATCACCACCGAGCGAGCCGGCACGGCGACGAAATCCGGATTGCAGACGACCCCGGACACGCGATCAGAACTCGCTGTCAGGAGCACAGCCTTCGGATGCTGTGCTCACCCGGTCATAATGTTGAAAGCACAATTGTTTTGATATTCAGACCCATAGCCATCCCCAACCCAAACACGCCCCAGCCTTTCGCTGCCCGTCCGACTTTCTGGTGCCTTCAGAGGCGTCGATCTATGACCGGACACCAGGGGCCGCCGCACATCTTCCGTCTTGGACGAGATCCGTCGTGCGAAAACTCGTCGGTTTAGTTGCCGAGACCGAATAGTCCGATCGGGTCGTCGAGTGCGTCCTTCGTTTTTCCTCCGTAATACAGGGCCTGGTTGGTGAAGGCAATGGCCATGCGTCGTACGACGTCGTAGTCGGGGTTGACTTCTATTCGGCGAAAGTCCCGATTGGGTGCAGACTCTCGCCGATGGGGGCGACGTTGCTCATGCGATGGCGCCCGAGTCCTTCAACTCAGCGATGCGGTCCTATTCCATGCCGAGCACTATGACTTCGCAGCAATGACTAAAATTGTTGGGCCGCAATGGGTGAGCACGTAGGCCCCAAATGTCGCATACGACGGTAGCTTTGGGTCCGCGGGCTGGTTGGGCCCGCGGCCAAGGGATCCGGGACGGCTGGAGTACGGACAGTCACTCCCGCCAGCCGGCCCCGTCGGGGTTCTGCCGACGCCGAGGAGCACCGTCAGGGCCTCCACTCCGCTTTATTCGGATCCGATTGATGTCGTCGAGGTATAGGTTGAATTGATGAAAGCGG
>Ga0335073_10000264_pt1 | contig 67728 bp, 52 predicted proteins | sample Lox_Sample_22_FD_207093 | JGI IMG/M metagenome (GOLD analysis project Ga0335073, IMG submission 207093) | Soil microbial communities from Loxahatchee National Wildlife Refuge, Florida, United States - Lox_Sample_2.2 | ecosystem: Environmental > Terrestrial > Soil > Wetlands | place: USA... | reverse complement strand
GTGGAATCGTCTGTACGCCACATTGTTCTTGCGGGAAGACCGGCAAGGTGGCGTCTATGGACAAGATTCGCTGGATCCGCTCTTCTGGGCCGAAACCGAGCATCTGCTTGCACAGCCCTCGCACCAACGCGCAATGGACGTTCTGGACTACTTTCTGCGCACGCACGCTGAGAATCTGGTTCATGATCCAGTGAAGAAAGCGATGATGCAGCGCGATCTTTGGGCGCTCTTTGATTGGACTGTGGCGCAGTACTCGCCCCGCGGTCGGCCCCGTTATGACAGGGAAAAACAGGAACTTGAGGTTCGGCTTGCGGAAGTGCTGCGGCGCCTGACGCTCACCCCGGAGGAGATCGAGGCCTTGCCTGACACCTACGCGCAGGCCGTGGCCTCCGGCGCATTTGCCAAAGAATACGATCCCGCAAACCGGGAACAAACCTTCTTGCCCGCCGATTTGCACGATCCGCAGAGCCCTTGGGTCTGCATTCAAACCACCGAGTCGGATGCCGGCGTGGCCAGAATGCATGTTTTCAACTTTTCGGGCCGTTCCAGCTTCCTGGTGTTTATACGGTTGCCCGGCGGACGCAAAGCGACGATGGATTATCTGCAATCGCTGTGGAATTTTCCTCAGCCGTGGATTCAGGGGCAAGGCCCTGGGTCGGACCAGGCAGTGGAGAATCCCGATCTGCCTCCGTTTCCGGCGGGAACGGAGTTCGCACTCGTCCGCCATGCCAACCTGTTCGACAGCCAAGGCGAGATCGAAGCTTCGCCGATCACCGAAAGCGTGCAGATACGCGTGTATCACTCAATCACCGCAACGCCGCCACGCGACTTCACCGGCGGTATCGACTTTATGATCAGGAAAAGTGGGCAGGATTTCTTTGAGATCAGAATGAGCCGCCCGCTGCTCTTCTCCGGCAAGAACGGTGGCCTGCGAGTCGTCGGCCGGAACGAGAGGGAGTTCCTCACCTTTCAATCGCAGGGGGACGACCCCCTCCCAGAACTCGCGAACCGCGCTGACTTCGAGAAACACGCCATTCCCGAATTGCAGCAGTGCGTCTGGTGTCACTCGGGCGGCGGCGTCAACTCATTCAATAGCCGCAGCAGCCTGTTTCGCCCAAACCTCCGCCAGCAGGACCCGGAGAATCCGCAGTATGGACCGATCTATTGGGGCGACTCTTCAACGCTTGCGTGGAAACAGAATCGCTACGACTGGGGATTGCTAAACGGTTACTGGAGAACGACGGCACCACCGCATTAGTCCTCCCGCTGCTATCACACACCGAATTGATGCAAGTGGTGGTCGAGATGCTTGTACATTCCCCGGCTCCAGTTCTGCGGCGTGATAGCGCCGAAGAAAGGATGAGGATGACGCGTACACCCCGCTTCCCCGCCTTCATGAAATTGCCGCACTTTGAGCTTCAACTGCTCCCGTTCGCGAGCAAAATCGCGTGGATCTGAAATCAACAGGCTCTTGTCGGTAGGGCCGTTCCTGGAAAATGGTTTCTCGTTCGTGAAGATTGGCCGAGCGAGCGGCCCAATTAGCCTTCCGATGAAGAGCCGCGGGGGATTCAGCCGTCCCGAAGCCATGTCCATGGTCGCGCTGCAGTGAGCCATCATCTGTGCCACGTCCATTTTTCCCCACTGGCGCTGGGAGCCAGACTGAAGGCTGTCGATGCGGGCGAGCACTTCGTCGACCGTCTCTGGCTGGAACAGATTTTTCATTTTCCGAGAGCTCCCCGTTCGCTGAAGATCATAGCATCGCCCCAGCCGGCGGTCGTATACACCCGCAAGAGTTTCGGACTGATGTGAGGAGATGGTGTAGCATTGTCCGGCTTCCCCCGATGAGTGCCACGACCATGCAGAGCGCGCCACGAAGCACTGGGACGAACGGCATCCTCCTCCTGTTAAGCATTTCCGTCCTCATCAACTACATAGACCGCAGCAATCTTTCGATCGCGGCACCGCTGCTGCAGGGCGAGCTTGGCATTTCCAACACCCAGCTCGGCACTCTGCTTTCGGCCTTTTTTTGGACCTACGCGCTGATGCAGATTCCCGCGGGATGGCTGGTCGACCGTTTCGATGTGAAGTGGGTCTTCGCCGGCGGATTCTTCATTTGGACGGCTGCCACTGCGGTTACCGGAGTCATGCACGGATTCGCGGCCTTACTGATTATCCGCGTAGTCCTCGGCCTTGGAGAATCGGTCGCTTTCCCTTCTTACAGCAAAGTCCTTGGAGCACACTTCCAAGAGGCAAGTCGCGGCTTCGCCAATTCTATGATTTCGAGTGGCTTGGCTCTCGGTCCGGCGATCGGAATGTTAGTGGGGGGAAGTGCTGTGGCTCGTTTTGGCTGGCGCCCGTTCTTTCTGGCCCTCGGATGTGCCGGCCTGATCTGGCTCCCCTTTTGGGCGGCGTGGATGCCCGCGCGGCGGGATGCACAGACCTCCGCAACGACCATCCGCCAGTTGGGATACATTGACATCCTGCGCCGACGCTCTGCATGGGGCACCTGCATCGGCCAGTCCTCGATCAACTATTTCCTGTATTTTCTGGTCACTTGGCTGCCCTTTTACTTGGTGCGGAGCCGACACCTCTCCATGAATGAAATGGCACGGGCAGGCGCACTGGTATTCCTGATGTCGGCAATTTCATCTGCTGTCAGTGGAAAACTCTCCGATCGCTGGATTTGTGCAGGCGCTTCGCCCACAACCGTGCGTAAGGGATTCATGGTCTTTGGCCACCTGGGGATCGGAATTCTGTTCTGCCTGATGCTGTTGAGCAGGGGCCCGTTGTTTGCCGTCGCCCTCGCCCTTACCGGATTGTTTCTCGGCATCAGCATGTGTAATAGCTGGGCGATCCCGCAAATGCTTGCGGGGCCGCACATGGTGGGCCGATGGGTCGGGGTACAGAATTTTGCGGGAAATCTTTCCGGCGCCGTCGCCCCCGCACTCACAGGATTTCTTCTCGACCGGACCGGCTCGTTCTCTTGGCCATTTATCGTTACTGCGGTCGTGGCATGGATCGGCGGGGTGGGGTGGTGGTTTGTAGTGGGCCCCCTCGACCAGGTGGACTGGGAAAAAGTCTGCCGCGTTCCGGTGAAGGTGATCGCTCAGCCCTCTTCCCAAGCCCCCGCCTCGTAATACACTCGTTGCATGCCGCAGGAAATCGAAATCAAGTTTCGCGTTGACGATTTGCGTGCGCTGGCCAAAAAGCTGCGTGCGGCAGGATTTCATCTGGCGACGGGGCGGACGCATGAGATGAATACGCTCTACGACCTGCCCGGAGAAGTATTGCGGAATCGCAAGGAACTCTTGCGCATACGAAAATACGGCTCGGAATGGACTCTCACTCACAAACGCGGAACGAGACGCGGGCGTCACAGCAGCAGAGTCGAGTTGGAAACAAAGGTTACTGACGGGAAACAGATGGATGCGATTCTGCGCGCCCTGGGATATGCCCCCTCATTTCGCTACGAAAAATTTCGGGCCGAGTGGACCGATGGCAAGGGACACGTCGTTGTCGACGAAACACCCATCGGGAATTTTTGCGAGATCGAAGGAAAATCGCGATGGATCGACGCCACCGCGAAAAAACTCGACGTCCGTCGCGAGCGCTACATCACCAAGAATTACGCGACGCTGTTCACGGAGTGGAAGCAGGAAAAGGAAAGCAGGGCAAATGAGATGACTTTCCGCGAAATCGCTCCCTAAGACTCACGGGATGCGGCATACGTCATGCCCCGTGGCATTTCTTGAATTTCTTTCCTGATCCGCAAGGGCACGGATCATTGCGGCCAACTTTTTGCTGGGAGCGGACAACCTGCTGGACCGGGGCCGCGTCGCCGGCACCGGCCATGCGCGCGTGCTCTAATTCGCGACGCTTGCGGCGCAGGAACGCCTCTTCGAGTTCATCGGCGGAAGTCGAGACCATTCTTGGTGGATGTTTCCCATTGCCATCGCCACCGCGCGGAACCCGCACTCCCGCCTCAGGCCCGCCCATCCGCGTACCATCCGGTCCAAGGCCCGCACCACCTGCACCCTCGTCCGGAGGACCGCTAGAACTGACAGGCCGCTCGAGAATCTGCATCAGGTACAGATAACGAACCGTGTCTTCCTGGAAGCGCTGCATCATCGCTTCGAACATCTCGAACGATTCTTTTTTGTACTCGACCAGCGGATCGTGCTGGCCGTATCCGCGCAGACCGATTCCCTCTTTGAGGTGATCCATGCTGAGCAGGTGATCTTTCCACTGCTGATCGATGACGCTCAACATGATCATGCGCTCGTGATGGCGCATTGCCTCAGGTCCGATCAGTTTTTCCTTCGCGTCGTAACGCTCTTTCAGTTTTTGGAAGATCGCGTCGCCAAGTTCCGGCCGGCTCAAAGCGTCCGGCTTCACGCCCTCCGCAAGGAAATCGACACCGAAGCGCGTGAAGACGGCGTCTTTCAGACCTTTGACGTTCCAGTCGTCGGCGTGAGCCTTCGGCGGACAGTACTGCTCGAGCTGGTCGGCGAGAATGGCCGATACGTAGTCCTCGAGGATCATATCTTTCTGATCCATGCCTTCGAGCAGGCGGCGGCGCAACCCGTAGACGGCCTCGCGCTGCTTGTTCATCACGTCGTCGTACTCGAGAAGATGTTTGCGAGATTCGAAATGCTGGGCCTCGACCGCTTTCTGCGCCGTCTCGATGCGGCGCGTGATCATCTTCGACTCGATCGGCACACCTTCTTCCATGCCCAGACGCTGCAACAGGTTTGAGACCCACTCTTTGGCGAAGATGCGCATCAAGTCATCTTCGAGCGCAAGGTAAAAGCGCGAGGAACCGGGATCACCCTGGCGTCCGGCGCGGCCGCGCAACTGGTTGTCAATGCGGCGTGACTCATGCCGTTCGGTTCCCAGAATATGCAGGCCGCCAACCGCGGTGACATCGTCGTGCTCTACGTCAGTTTGCGCCTTGTATCGCTCCAAAGCCTCCGTCCACTTGTCGGTGGGAACGGTGTACTCGTTGCCGTTGTAATAGAAAATGGAAGTCTGGCCATCCTCCTGAGGGCCTTCGATCTTGCCCTGCGCCACGCGCAGTTGCTGAGCAATTCCCTTCTTCACCATTTCTTGCTTGGCCATGAATTCGGGATTACCGCCCAGCAAAATGTCGGTGCCGCGGCCAGCCATGTTCGTTGCAATGGTGACCATGCCCTTCCGACCAGCCTGCGCAACGATTTCCGCTTCCCGCTCGTGGAACTTGGCGTTCAGCACGACGTGCTTAAGTCCCTTTTTCTTGAGGATGTCGGAAAGATGTTCGGACTTTTCCACCGACGTCGTGCCCACCAGCACCGGCTGGCCCTTCGCGGCAAGCTGCTGGATTTCATCTGCCGCAGCAAAATACTTCTCTTTCTCCGTTCGATAAACGACGTCGGGATTTTCGACGCGCAGCAATTTCCGGTTGGTGGGAATGACGACAACTTCCAGCCTATAGATCTTCTCGAACTCTTCCGCTTCCGTTTCCGCGGTTCCGGTCATGCCGGCCAATTTCTTGAACATGCGAAAATAATTCTGGAACGTGATGGTCGCCAGCGTCTGATTCTCGCGCTCGATCTTGACGTTTTCCTTGGCCTCAATCGCCTGATGCAGACCGTCAGACCAGCGCCGGCCCGGCATCATGCGTCCGGTGAATTCGTCGACAATGATGACTTCGCCGTCTTTAATGACGTACTCGACGTCCTTGCGGTACAGCGCGTGCGCCTTGATCGCGGTCTCGACGTGATGCTTCAGTGGCCAGTTTTCCGGATCGGCTATGTTGCCGATGCCGAGCAGCCCTTCAACTTTCTCCCAACCCTCATCGGTGACCGTGATGTTGCGATGCTTCTCGTCGACGACAAAGTCGCCCGTCAGCTCCGCGGGTTCGCCGGGAGGACCTTCGATTTCTTCTCCCTTTTCCAGCTTCGGAATAATGCGGTTCACCTTGGCGTACTTGTCAGTCGATTCCTCACTCGCACCGGAAATAATGAGCGGGGTGCGGGCTTCATCGATCAGGATCGAGTCCACTTCGTCGACGATCGCGAAGTTGTGCCCGCGCTGCACACAATCCTTGATGTCGAACTTCATGTTGTCGCGCAGGTAGTCGAAGCCGAACTCGTTGTTGGTGCCATAAGTCACGTCAGCGGCGTAAGCGGCGCGGCGCTCCTCGTCATCTAGATCATGCACGATCACGCCGACGCTGAGTCCGAGAAAACGGTAGAGCTTACCCATCCATTCCGAGTCGCGCTTGGCGAGATAATCGTTGACCGTGACGACGTGCACGCCGCGCCCGCTGAGCGCGTTCAGATACACCGGGAGAGTAGCGACCAGCGTTTTACCCTCGCCGGTCTTCATTTCCGAGATTTTTCCGCTGTGCAGCACCATGCCGCCGATCAGCTGCACATCGAAGTGCCGCATGTTGAGCACGCGGCGTCCGGCTTCGCGGACGACGGCAAACGCCTCGACCAGGATTTCGTCGAGAACTTCCTGCAGGGCATCGTATTCTTCTTTTTCCAGGCGCTTTTGCCGGTCCAGATCGGGTTCGTCTTCGTCCGGCGATTCCGCGGCCTCGGATTGCGGGCTCTTCGCGAGCGCGCTCAGCCTCTGCTGGATGCGCTCGCGGAATTCGTCGGTCTTGCCACGAAGTTCGGCGTCGCTGAGCTTCTCAATCTGCGGCTCAAGCGTGTTGATGGCCTGTACGTTCGGCATCAACGACTTGACGACACGTTCGTTCTTCGTTCCGAAAACCTTGCCTAGCAGTTGATTAATCAACCGGAGTTCCTTCGGAGGGCTACAAGCCCCAACTATCTCTAAAGCCTAGCATATTCGATGCGAGGCCCGTCCGCCGCGACACATACGGGCTGCACCTCAAGTATAATGGCCGCGCTTGCTTGGGCGGCATGACAGCGCCCAGCACCGCTGCGACCGCGGCTTCTTTTCCTGTAAGATTCCCCACGACAAATGCCTACCTTCTACGACCGTTTTGTCGAATGCGCCGAGCGTTGGCCCGACAATGTCGCGCTGGAACTACAGCGGCATGACCACCTCGAAAGCTGCACTTACGCCGAACTGCGCCGCATGGCCGAATCCGTCGGCCGCTGGATTGCGGAGAACGGCTTCGGGCATGGCTCCCGGCTCGCAATTGTGGCCGACAACCATCCGCGATGGGTCGCCGCGTATTTGGGAATCATCGCCTCCGGTTGCACCGTGGTTCCACTCGATACGGCCCTGCATGCGGACCAAATCTCGAAGCTTCTGAAGGACAGTGGCGCGTCTGCAGTCTTCTGCGATGCCAAGCATGTTGCGGTCGTGCGTCCTGCCGCCAGGGAATTGAATCTTGGCATGATCCTCATGGATCCGGATCGCATGGCCAGCCATTCCATTCAGGAGAGTTGGCTGGGCAATCTGCCCGCGATTCTCAGCGGGGGACCCGGCAAATTCAGACCGGCGGAATCGAAGGCCGCGGATTTGGCTTCCCTTCTCTATACCTCAGGGACGACGGCCGATCCCAAAGGCGTGATGCTGACGCATGCTAATTTTCTCGGCGAAGTGGAGGCGGTCTTCAACTGGGTCAACATCGGACCCGACGACGCCCTGCTTGGAGTTCTGCCCCTATTTCACGTGCTGGCGCAGATGGCGAACTTGCTGCTGCCGCTGGTCAAGGGATCGCGTGTCGTTTATCTGGAAACTCTCAATACGGCCGAACTCTTGCGAGCCCTCAGCGAGCGCAACATCACGGCCTTCGCCGTCGTGCCGCAATTTTTCTATCTGATTCACGAGCGCATCTTCGAGGAGGTTGCAAAACGACGAGCGGTCACGCAGAAGATTTTCGCCGGTATGGTTGCGCTAAATCGCGCGCTGCGCAAGGTTGGAATCAACGCGGGGCGCATTCTGTTCGGCAAGGTGCATCGCACGCTGGGACCGAAGATGCGCTACCTGGTGACGGGAGGCTCGCGATTCGATCCGGAAATTGCGCGCGATTTTCACGGCTTGGGCATTGACGTTCTGCAGGCGTACGGCCTTACGGAAACTACTGCCGCGGTCTTCGCCAACGCGCCCAACAACAACGTGATCGGTTCCGTGGGCACTGCGATGAAGGGAGTGGAGGCGAAAATCGTCGATCCGCAACCCCAGGAGGAAGGCGGCCAGGGCGTCGGCGAAGTCGCGCTGCGCGGCCCCGTCGTCATGAAAGGATACTGGAATCGACCCGACGCAACTGCCGCGGTGCTCCACGACGGATGGTTCTTTACCGGCGATCTTGGCTACTTCGATCCTCACAATAACCTGTTTCTCACCGGTCGCAAGAAAGAAGTGATCGTGTTGAGCAACGGCAAGAACGTCTATCCCGAGGAGATTGAAGCGCATTATCTAAAGTCGCCGTTTATCAAGGAAATGGCCGTCATGGGGCTGGAAGGTAAGCGGGGCGGGAGCGGCGACCGTTTGCACGCAGTGATCGTGCCGAATTTCGACGCGCTGCGGCAGCGCAAGATCGTCAATGCAAAAGAAGTGATTCGCTTCGACATCGAAGGACTGTCGCAGCAAATCGCCTCCACCAAGCGTATCGGCAGCTACGAAATCTGGCAGGAGGATCTGCCGCGCACCACCACGCGCAAGATCAAACGATTTGAAGTTGAAAAACTGGTCAAGGCAAATCAATCGAAGAAGTTGTCCGAAGACTCAAAACTGCCGGTTGAAAAGCCGCTCACCGCGGACGAAACTGCGTGGATCAATCAGCCGGACGTGCAGCGCGGGTTGAAGATCATCCGCGAAGCCGCCCGCGGCGCGCCACCGAACTTATGGCCTTCGCTCAATCTCGAACTCGATCTCGGGCTGGATTCGATGCAGCGCGTGGAATTGCTCAGCCGCATGGAAGAAGAGCTGGGCGGCAACGTTGAGGAATCGCAGTTGGCCGAGATCTATACCGTGCGCGATCTGGTCGACGCGGTCTTGCAGAGCGCAGCCAGCGGGGCCTGCGGTCCGAGAACACGCGTGGCGTTTGCCGGATGGAAGGCGATTTTGTCCGAAGAGCCAGAAAATCCCGAGGTGCTCGCGCTGGCCCATCCGAACCGTGCCACAGATACGTTCTGGTATCTGATGTCGCGACTCATGCAAGTCATTGCTCTGGACCGTTTTCAGCTGAAGGTCAGCGGCCTCGAAAACTTGCCGCAGAACGGGCCCTACATCATTTCGTCGAATCACCAGAGCTATCTCGATCCGATGATCCTTGCCAGCATTCTCCCGTCGGATCTGTTCCTTCGGCTATTTGCCGTGGGCACCAGCGAAATATTTGGCGAGGGCTTCATGCGCAGACTGGCGCGCTCGATCAAAGTGGTCGTAGTCGATCCGGATGCGAATCTTGTCCCGGCAATGCGAGCCGGAGCGTTCGGATTGAGGCATGGTTTAGCCCTAATTCTTTATCCGGAGGGCGAGCGCTCGATCGACGGCACACCGAGAATCTTCAAGAAGGGCGCCGCGATTCTGTCGATTCACCTGCAGGTGCCGATCGTGCCGGTTGCCATCGACGGCCTCCACGAAGTATGGCCGCGAAACAAATCCTTCCAGGGCTTTAAGCCTGTGAAAATCGAGTTTGGCAAGCCGATTTTTCCTCCTCCGGAATCGGAGGCGTCGGAAGCGGCTTATGAGAACCTGACTTCCGATCTGAAGGTGCGAATTGTCGAGATGTGGGAACAGCTGCGAAAGTCTCGATAGTTCGCGAGCTCAGGCGCTGACACCGGCAGCCTCTGCACCAAAAGCCTGGGCAAATCCGTTCACGACCAGCGAATCGTAGCGTGCATTCGATCGCCGGATGACTTCCTGTCTCGCCTGCGCAGGAGAGACCTTCGCGCCACCTTGCCCGCTGATGAGAGATTCATATTCTTCGGCAAGCATGAGAACCTGAACTTCAATCGAGGCATCTTCTGCCTTGCCGCCAGTTTGCCGCAGTTGCCTCTCAGTCATGAAAATCGGAATAGCCCGGCGCAACGATCTGGCCAGAGCTCTGCCCGACGGGCCGGCGGTGTGGGCATTCTTACCCCTCTGCCGTAGATCCTCGTCCGACACCTGCGCGGCTTTGCAGAGGACTGCGCTGGTGATCCCCAACTCGCTCAGGTTGAATAGCAGCGCTGCATAGCGAATGTCTTCCACGCTCGCCGTATCCAAGCCCATCGTTTCGGCGATCTTGGTGGCGCACATGGCAATGCGATAGGCATGCGCTTCGCTGTACTTCTGATTGGCCAGAAAATTCTGCAAAATAATCAGCATGCCGTCGTAGCCGTCTTCCATCTCGCGCAGCGTCTTCTGATTCCGTTCGTAGAGCGTGCCGGTAGCGTAGCCAGCCACCATCAGAACTCCGCCCCACACTGTAAGGTCGAGCCAGCGTGCGTCGAAAGGCACTTCTATGCGGCGGGTAAACAGATTTGGATTGGTGTAGGCAAGCCATGCGACCAGCGCAATGCTGGCAATGGCGGTGAGCGTCGCGTGACGGCGCCCGAAGTGGTAGGCGGAGAAAAGTGTCGGCAGAAAATAAAACACCAACGCCATACGCTGCGACGCGACCAGAAAATTCAACATCGCAGCGATTACGACCAGGAACAACAACAACCATAGCTCTGGATTGATCTTGCGCACCGTTACCTCCGGGGTCAGAGGCAGCCGAACGCGGAGGCCAAGTTCATAAGGATACCGCGTTCCAATCGTGCCGTTCTTCCATTTTCAGAGGCTATGCCTCCCAACCCAAATTACGGAAGTAATTATCTTGTGCTTACTTGGCGCGAGGGTGAGTCTGGTCGTACACCTGAAGCACATGTTTCATGGAGAGCTGCGTATAGCGCTGTGTGGTCGCCAGGCGCTCGTGGCCCAGTAACTCCTGGATCGCTCGCAGGTCGGCGCCTTCCTCGAGCATGTGCGTGCCGAATGCGTGGCGCAACGTGTGAGGATGAACATCGGGAGAGAGACCTTTCGCCACGGCAATCTTCTTGATGATGCGCCCAACGCTGCGAGTCGTGAGACGCCCGCCACGCTTGTTGATGAGCAGCGCATTTGTGTTCCTGTGACTCTCGGCCAACGCCGTCTGCCGCACTGGAAGATAGGCCGCGAGCGCTCCTTTCGCTGACTCGCCAAACGGAACGTAGCGCTCTTTCTTCCCTTTTCCGCGAATCAAAATGGCCTCTGCACTGAGACGAATGTCGTCAACGTTGATGCCAATAAGCTCCGAGTTGCGAATGCCGCAACCATAGAGCAGTTCGAGCATCAATCGGTCGCGCTCCGGGAAAGCCGAGGCTTCCGGCATTTGGCCATCGAGCACCGAATTCATTTCTTCGATGGTCGGCACGCGCGGGAGTTTCTTGGGTAGCTTCGGCGTGGCCACCAGCTTTGCCGGATTCTGCTCGACCACACCTTCCTGCGCGAGCCAGCGATACAGCGACCGTACCGCGGCAAGCGATCTGGCGACTGAAGTCCTGCTCAATCCTTTCTCATATAGCTGAGAAAGATATCCGCGAATCGCGATGTGATCGATCTCCCTCCATCCGCGCGAGCCCGCATACGCGGTGAAGTTCGCCAGATCGCCGCTGTAGGCCTTGATGGTGTGCGCAGAGGCGTTGCGCTCGCGCAAGTGGCGGAGAAAGTCGGCCGCGGCCTTCTCAACGATCGTCTGGGCCCTTGACATGCGATCTATCTCGTTTTCGCCCGCGGATGATGTTTCTGATACACGGTCCGCAACCGATCCAGTGCCAAATGGGTGTAGACCTGCGTGGTCGAGATGTCGGCGTGTCCGAGAATGGTCTGCACTGTGCGCAAATCCGCTCCGTTTTCCACCATGTGCGTCGCGCAGGAGTGTCGCAGCATGTGCGGCGACGCGTGGCGCCCCGAAGCGGCCGAAGCTGCTCCCACCATCTGCCACACGCGCTGACGCGTCAACTTGCGAGCACGACGAGCGATAAACAGCCAGGGAGAAGTCTTCCTGGCATCGACACCTGCCTTCCCTGCCGCAAGAACGGGCCGCGATTCTGCCAGGTAGGTTCTCAACGCATCCTGCGCGGATTTGCCGAGTGGCACGACTCGCTCCTTGTCGCCTTTGCCGCGAACCAGCATGTATCCCGCCTCAAGCTTCAAGTCTTCGAGCTTGGCGTTGATTATTTCCGAAACACGCAGCGCCCCCGCGTAGAAAACTTCCAGCATGGCGCTATCACGAGCGGCCAACGCTGGTAACGCCTTTATTCGACCGGCGTTTTCAGCCGCAAGTGGAGCGGCTAGCGTTGCCTCCATCTCGTCGCGCGCCAGCGCCTTGGGCAGCACCTTCCACTGTTTTGGAGACTCGATATTGAGCGTCGGATCCTGCTCTGTCTTATCGTCAAGCAAAAAGTAGCGATACAGTTGACGCAAGGCCGAAAGCTTGCGGCCTACGCTTCGGCCATCGACTTGATTGGAAAAAAGCTGCTGCAGGAATTCGCGGACATCACTGCGGCGCGCAGTCAGGAGAAGCCGCTTCCTTTTTTCCAGGAAGTCTGCAAACTGCCCGATGTCGGTGGTATAAGCGCTGATCGAAAGCGGTGCCAGGCCCTTTTCGATGCGTAGATAGTCGAGAAACGCCGAAAGCACGCGCGAATTGGCCTCAGAAGCCATTAGCAAGGACGGAGAAGAGATGAGTATGCGCGTTATCGGACACGGGGAGAAGTGATGACGCAGATTCGTCTGCGCCTGGGAGTTCACCTATGTCGCTTTCAGCTCGCGCAGCAATTCCACGGCGTAAATCGCCCCCTCCGGCGTTTCCTCATGCTTGAAGTAAGCGAAGACATTCCGTCCTGCAGCCATATGCTCTCGAATGCGCTCAACCATCGAACGGCGTTCCTCTGCCGTGTAGCTCGGCTTGCGGAAGCGATAGTAGGCGAACGATGAGGTCACCACATCCGGAGTCGTCATCGTCTCTGTCTCGGCGACACAGAGAGCCGCGCTGTTCGACTTCAACAAGTCCCACGTCGCATCGGCGAACCAAGAGGCGTGACGGAATTCAAACGCCGCCGGCATCGTGCGCGGCAAAATCGCAACAAAATCCTTGAGCAGGGCTTCATCTGCCTTGAGATTCGGCGGAAGCTGAAACAGCACCGGGCCAAGTTTTCCGGCTGCGGCTAGTGGCTCGATCGTTGCCAGAAAGCGTGGAACAAAATCCTCAGTGCCTTTCAGGCGTTTGATATGCGTGATGAGCTGGTGCGCCTTGATGCCGAAACGAAAGGTTGCGGGAGTTTGCTGTATCCAGTTCTGGATGGTCGTTTCTTTGACCAGCTGCCGAAAGGTGAAATTCACTTCGACGGTATTGAGCTGGGTCGCGTAGTGGCTGAGAAATTTCTTCTGTGCCAGCTTGGCGGGATAAAAGACGGGCTTCCAGCTCGGATAGGCCCATCCGGAAGTTCCAGCGAAAAATTGCGGCATAAGCGTCCGCGACGAGCAAGTCCCGTCGCGCCAATCAAGTCCGGGATTATACTCTGCGCGCGTTTTTCCGGCTTGCGCGCTGCGGCGCACTTATCTTCTTCGGCGCTGTCTTCTTCTTTCTCTCTTCTGCGTTTTTCTTCGAAGCTTCTCGAGGCTGCGGCGTATCTTCGTCCGCCTGCGCTGCGATCGTGATAGGCTCCGGCTGCGCCGCAGACACGGCGCCGGCCTTGAGATCTGGCAGCTTCTGTTTCAGTTCGAGCACTGGCTCAAACAAATCACCATTTTTGTCAAAGCGCGCAACCACCTGAGGGGCTTCGAATCGCAGCAATCCCGCGTCTTTTTTCTTTAGCGCCTGTTCGACTTCCTCCCACTTCACGGGGGTAGAAACTGTTGGATGCTCACGCGCCCGCAACGAATAGACAGCTACGGTCGTCTTGTGTTCATCATTCTGACTCCAGTCGACGAACACTTTCCCGGTGCGGATATGTTTCTTCATGTCGGAAACAACCTGCTGCGGATGGTCGTGCTCGAGCAACTGCGCTAGGGCGTGCGAAAAGAGCTTGGTCGCATCGTAGGTGGTGGGAGTATTGAGCGGAACGTAAATCTGCAATCCCTTCGATCCGGAAGTTTTCGGAAAGCTCTCGAGGCCGAAGTGCTCGAAAATTTCGCGCAGCCACAATCCGACCTGGCAACATTGCACAATGTTCGCCGGCGGCCCGGGATCGAGGTCGAATACCATCTCGGTGGGGCACGTGATGTCGCTCGCGAGCGCGAGCGAGGGATGCAGTTCCAGCGCCGCCAGGTTGGCCAGCCATACCAGAGTGGCGAGATCGTCCGCGAGCACGTAATGAATGGTGCGCCGGTTGTGCCCGCTCCAGATCGGCGCCGTCTTCACCCAGTCGGGCCGGTGCATGGGAGCATTCTTTTCAAAGAACGGCTCGCCGTCTACCCCATCCGGATATCGCTTGCGTGTGAGCGCGCGCCCTTTCAGATGCGGAATGATCGCGGGTGCAATCCGTACGTAGTAATCGATGACATCCTTCTTGGTGAACCCCGCCGCCGGATACAGTACCTTCTCCAGGTTCGAAAGCTTGAGATGCCTGCCCTGAACGTCGACGGCTGAGTCGGTCACATGCTCCTCGCCCTGTCATTGTGCCTGAAAGACGCGAACGCGCCAAATGCAGTTTTGCTCCTAAAACCGATGCCGAGTCCAGGGCTCGCTCGTTTGACAACTTCCCTTTCGCCCACGTACTTTTCAAACATCTGCCCTGCAGGTCCGTCTAATTCATATCTGTGCCGCCGCGCCGGCTCCGCACGTCGATGAAGATCGGAAATCGATCGAAACCGGGGTGGATGAAAAGAGGTTCGATGAAACCGCGCATTTTGAAAGTTACTGTCGTCTTTCTGGTTCTTACCGCCGTCGTATTGGCCCAGGACGTTGCCTCGTTCGAAAAGCGCATCACGGTGAAGAAATTGCCGAACGGCCTGACGCTGATGATTTGCCAGCGTCCCGAGGCGCCTGTCTTCTCCTTCTTTACGCTGGTCGATGCCGGCTCGGCGCAAGATCCAATGCGAGCCACCGGACTCGCCCACATGTTCGAGCACATGGCTTTCAAAGGCACTGACAAGATCGGCACGACCAACTACGCGGCTGAGAAGCCTGCACTGGAAAAAGTCGAAATCACCTACGCGGCCTATATCGCCGAGCGCGACAAAAGCGTCGATCGCGATAAGGCGAAGTTGGCGCAACTGGAAAAGGCCTGGAAGGACGCAATCGGCGAGGCCGACACATACGTCAAGGGCAACGAATTCGGCAAGATCATCGAGCAAAACGGCGGCGAAGATATGAACGCCTTCACCACTTATGACGAGACCGCGTATCACTACTCGCTCCCGGAAAATCGTCTGGAACTCTGGGCGTACTTGGAGTCGGAACGCTTTCTGCATCCGGTGTTGCGCGAGTTTTACAAGGAGCGCAACGTGGTGATCGAAGAACGGCGCATGCGCACCGACAGCAATCCGATTGGCCGTCTGCTCGAACAGTTCACCGCTGAGGCCTTCGAGGCGCATCCCTATCATCGGCCCACCGTCGGCTGGATGGCCGACCTGAACTCGTTTTCTGCCACTGACGCCCAGCACTTCTTCGACAAATACTATGTGGCATCCAACATGATTGTCGCCGTCGCCGGCGATGTGAACGCCAGGGAGGCCATGCCGCTTCTCGAAAAATATTTTGGCCGGCTGCCCGCTCGTCCAAAACCCGACGAGACAACAACCACTGAACCTCCGCAAAACTCCGAGCGCCGGGTCATCTTGATGGAAAAGAGTCAGCCTCTTTACCTGGAGGGCTATCACCGTCCCGATTACCGCAGCAAAGACGACGCAGTATTCGACGCGATCACCGACCTCATGTCGGAGGGCCGCACGTCACGTCTCTATCGCGCGCTGGTGCGCGACAAGAGAATCGCGTCATACGCCGCGGGATTCAGCGGCTTGCCGGGCATCAAATATCCGCATCTTTTCGCCTTCTACGCCGTCCCGCTTCCCGGCCATACCACTAAGGAAGTCGCGGATGGTATCCATGCGGAGATTGACCGAATCAAGAAAGAAGACATTTCTGATGATGAACTCAAGATGATCAAGACACGCGCCAAGGCCAACCTGATTCGTGGACTCGCCGACAACGAGGGCCTGGCCACACAGCTCGCGACCTACCAGACGCGCTATGGCGATTGGCGAGAGCTGTTCCGTTCAGTGGATCGCATCGATCAGGTGAGTAAAGCCGATATTCGTCGCGTGGCGAATGAGATCTTCGTTGATACCAACCGTACTGTCGGCGTGATCGAAAACGGAGGAGCTGCTCCGGAAGCTGGGGACGCAACCTCGAATAATTCCGGCGGTCGCGATTTGGGAGATCATGCTTCCGCCGCGCGGGATTCAGCCGAGGACGGAGGTGCGCAATGAAGCGCCGACTGCTGCTCGCGGTTCTGATTGCCGTCACGATCTTCCCATCGCACCCAAGTGCCGCGGCCCAGGCCGGGAGCTGGCAGCAGGTTCCCATTCCACCGCTGCCTGCCTTTCATCCCCAACAGCCGAAGCGCATCGAACTCTCGAATGGCATGGTCATTTTTCTGCAGGAAGATCACGAATTGCCATTGATCGACGGCAGCGCCCGTATTCGCGGCGGCTCGGTCAACGAACCCGCTAATAAGACTGGCTTGATGGACATTTACGGCGAGGTCTGGCGCACGGGCGGGACAAAGTCACAAACCGGCGATCAGCTGGACGACTTTCTGGAAGTCCGCGCAGCGAAAGTTGAAACCGGAAGCGGACCCGATTCCACGACCATCGGTTTTTCCTGCCTCAAAGGTGATCTCGACGACGTCTTCAAGGTTTTTGCCGACGTGCTGCAGAATCCGGAGTTTCGCGCTGACAAAATCGACATCGCGCAGAAAGAAGAGAACGACGGCATCTCTCGCCGCAACGATGACGTTGCAGACATCGCGCAGCGCGAGGCCACCAAGCTTGCCTACGGTGCGGATAATCCCTACGCCAGAGTTCCGGAGTATGCGACCGTAGCAGCGATCACGCGGCAGGATCTCATCGATTGGCACAACAAATACGTTCATCCCAACAACATCATTCTTGGCGTTACCGGCGATTTCGACTCAGCTGCCATGGAAGCCCGGCTGCGCGCCGCTTTCGAATCCTGGCCGAAGGGTCCAACGGTTCCGAAGAATGAGATTCGGTACACGCCGGCGAAACCTGGGTTTTATCTTGTCCCGAAAGACGATGTGAATCAGAGCAACATTCGCATGGTGGGGCTGGGCACGACGCGCGACAATCCCGACTACTATGCCATCAGCGTTTTCAATGAGGCCTTCGGCGGCGGCTTTTCCTCGCGCCTGTTTAATGACATCCGCACGAAGCGTGCGCTGGCTTACGGCGTCGGCGGCGGGATCGGAACGAACTTCGGACATCCGGGAATTCTGGAAATTTCGGTAGGCACGAAGAGCCAGAGTACCGTCGAATCCATTCAGGCGGTCGATCAGGACATTGACAATCTGGCGACGCAACCCATCAACGACGATGAAGTTCAGCGTGCCAAAGATGCCATTCTCAACGCATTTATCTTCCGGCTCGACTCGCCCGACAAGATTCTCTCCGAACGGATCACATACCAATATTACGGATATCCTCCCGACTGGCTCGACAAGTATCAGGAGGAGATCAGACGAGTAACGGCGGCAGATGTGAACCGCGTCGCGGCCAAGTATCTGCACCGCGATCAACTCGCCGTGCTCGTGGTTGGCAACACCAAGGAGTTCGATAAGCCGCTTTCTTCCCTCGGAGCGGTGAACAACGTCGACATCACAATTCCGTCTCCGCCCGCTGCGAAGGAAGAAGAAAACGCCAAGCCCGCTGCTGCGTCAAACACCGAAGGCAAAGCGCTCGCAGCCAAGGTCGCCGCTGCCATGGGAGGCCTGCCCAAGCTGCAATCGATCAAGACGGTGCGTGTGCATATTGCTGAAAGCGATGCTGGCGGGCCGCCGAGCCCGGTCGATGTGACGCTCGCCTTTCCCGACAGTATGCACATCAATGTAGAAACGCCCCAGGGTACTCTCACGATCGTGGCGTCTCCCGGGGCTGCCTTCATGAGCATGCCGGGAATGGGCTCTCGCAGCATGCCTCCCGATCAAAGGGCGGAGATGCTCTCACAACTCCACCACGATCTCATTTACGTCGCGCAGCACGCAGACGATCCGTCTTTCACTTTCACCGCTGCAGGAACGAAAAAAATCGGCGACGTCGATGCCTCCATCCTCGACATCGGAGGTGCCATCCCATGGGTTCGCTGGTATGTCGATCCGAAAACCGGATACATTCTTCGCGAGAAATACAAAGCGATGGGACAAATGGGTGAGTTCGAAGCAGAGACCACTCTGGCCGACTGGCGCACGGTTGACGGCTTAACCATGCCCTACCGACACGAGAACAAGCAAAACGGCCAGCAAACCAGCACCGCCGAGTTCAAGGCGATTGAGATCAACCCTGTCATCGATCCCAAGCTCTTCGCCAAACCTGCGGAGGCGCCGGCCGAGAAGCATTAGCGGAGTTCCCCATGAAGAAACTCGGGCTCAGGTCCGCTTTGATCGTTGTGCCCGCAATTCCTGCGCTTGCCCGGGTCGCCACCTCGCAATACGACAACTCCCGTACCGGTGGCACGCGCTCGGAAAAAATCCTCACTCCCCCGAACGTAAATGCCCGAGGCACGCACGACGTCATTTTCATCGCCACTGAGCATGCGTTCGATGCCGAAAGACTCGGCGAGCCGATCCACATGTCGGAACGGAACAGCGCGCGCGATGGCGACTCGTTTCGTGGTTTCGGTCGTCGTCAGCAGACGCCTCTACTTCGCTCCTCGCGGAGAAGTCCAAGTTCGCGCTCTTTTCCGGGAACAGACGACGTCTCTGAAGCCGCGTCTCGGTGTACATTGTTTTGCCAAGGACGGGTCCACCATGACACCTAAGCAAGCAAGTGAGCAGGATCTGCTGCCGGCATTACCCTTCGAGAGCTGGAAAGACACGTTGGCCACCGTGCACATGTGGGCGCAAGTAGTCGGAAAGGTCCGGCTCAAATTATGTCCGCTGGTGAATCATTTTTGGAATGTTCCTTTCTATCTGGGCGCGCGTGGAATGACCACGTCGGCAATGCCGTATCAGCGAAAAGGCATCTCCGGACCCGCTCCCAAAACGATCGAAGTTCGTTTCGATTTCATCGATCATCTGCTCCAGATCGAAACCAGCGAAGGCCGCGTTCTCGCAGTCGCACTCCGGCCGCAAAGCGTTGCCGAGTTCTACAGGAAGTTCATGGCAACCCTTGCCGACCTCGGAGTCACCGTCACAATCCGGACGACTCCCTGCGAGATTCCCGATCCGACGCCGTTCGAGCGCGACAACCTTCACGCGGCATATGATCCCGAAGCGGTCAACAAATTTTGGCGCATCCTCGTCTGGGTCGATCAGGTTCTCAAGGAATTCCGAGGCGGATTTCTAGGGAAGTGTAGTCCCGTTCATTTTTTCTGGGGAAGTTTCGACCTGGCCGTGTCTCGCTTCTCCGGCCGCAGAGCGCCTGAGCGGCCGGGAGCCGACTCCATAACGCGGGAAGCTTATTCCCACGAAGTGAGCAGCGCCGGATTCTGGCCCGGCGGAGGCGATATTAAAGGACCTGCCTTCTACTCTTACGCGGCGCCCGAACCGCCGGGCTACGCGGTGCGTCAGGTTCGCCCGCAATCAGCGTTCTACCATCCACAACTCAAAGAGTTTCTGCTGTTGTACGACGACGTTCGCGCCTCAGCCTCTCCAAAAACGGCGCTGATGGAATTCCTCCAGAGCACCTACGACGCCGCGGCCGATCTGGCGGAATGGGACCGCAAGGCCCTCGAGCGCTAAGTACGCTCGCACCACTCGTCGTGCCCGCGCTTGACGGGGTAGTACCTATCGGGAAAAATTCGGCTACCCCCCTCCCCTTGACCCCCGCCCGCCCGCGCGCGAGAAGGGCTCGCTGCGATGCGAAAGGCACAATTCGCAGGGATGCGCGAAAAGGGGGCCGAGGGGTCAATGAGTGTAATGGCCTGTTATCGACACCCATTTCTTAGATCGCCGCAATCTGTGAACAATTAACGTCGCTGCCCCGTATCGTGAATAGACTGGCACTCCGGTCGCGGAATTCACATGACGTTATGCTCGAAAATTTGCAGATTCTTGCTGGTCGCTTCAATCTGCCTGCAGTGTCAAGCCGTTGTTGCTGTTACCTCCGCAACTGATTCGGCAAAAGGCCCGACGCTCGCGGGTCTTCCCCAAGTAACGGGTCCATTTGCTGTCGGGAAGGTGACAGTACATTGGACTGATGAATCACGCATCGAGCCTCTGTCGCCCGATCGCGAGCCGCGTGAGTTAATGGTGGACATCTGGTATCCCGCCGAAGCAGCCGTCGCGGCTCCTGCTAACTATCTAGACGCGGCAGCGTATGAACGGGCAATGGGTACAGATGGCTTCAAGAATTTTTTCCGCGCCGCATCCGAAGCGATAAGGCAGGGGGTAAAAACCAAGGCGCTTGCCGCCGCACCTTATGCCACCTCCGCAAAACAAGGCCCTGTACTGATCTTCTCGCCCGGTGGCGGAATGATCCGAGAGGTTTATTCTGCGCAATTTGAAGACCTCGCTAGCCACGGTTATGTTGTAGCTGCGATCTCACACCCTTATGACGCCGTGGTAACCCTCTTCCCTGATGGCAGACAGATCGCTTACTCAGACGAACGCTGGCCCACGACACCATCGGTGGAAGGCGAAGCGAACCTCAACCAACTGGAATGGCATGCCAATGACATTCGATTTGTCTTGGACGAGTTGACTCGTGCGAATCTAGCTGGCTCTCGGGCGCTACCTTTTGCTGGCCACCTTGACCTGAATCATGTAGGGGCGTTTGGCCACTCGATTGGCGGGATGGCGGCGGCGCACGCGTGCCAACTCGACCGCCGTTTCAAGGCGTGCCTGAACGAAGACGGCGTCGTGGCAAAGAGGCCATTGTTTCTGGATGATCGTGGGTGGGGCATGGACCAAGCGTTCATGCTCATCCTGCACGACCCGCCAACTCGCTCACTGACTGAGGAGCAAGTCGCCCAGATGAAAATGTCGCGTGAACGCATCGAGGCGCTCGTTAGAAGGCTGGATGCGGATCAGGAAGCGGCGCTGCGAAATACGGGAAGAGGAGGCTATCGCATAAGATTGCGAAACGAGAAAGTCGGGCACATGGACTTCACCGATTTGCCTTTGCTCGGCGCGCACGACCGTTCCGATGCTGAAAAACGCACTTCGATCCTCGGGACGGTTAGGAGCTACGTTCTAGCTTTCTTCGACCAATATCTTAGAGGAACGACTTCGGAGCTGCTCAGTCCGACGGCTTCGACGAATGAATTCGTTGACTCGATACAAAGATTCGAGCCAGCCAAGTTTCCATGCCAAAAGCAGTGGCTCTCGCCTACGCCCAAAGGCAACCGACTTCCGAACTGAGGATTCACGAGCAACACACGCGCGCACGAGCCCCACGCGGGTGGGCGGGGGATCAGGGCCAGAGGGGGGTAGCCGAATTTTTCCCGATAGACACTACCCCTGCCCGCGCTTGACAGCGCGATCGCCTCCCGTTAACATATGGCGAACAAAAGGCGAACACGCATGTCTTCCCTGCCGTTGCTTCCGCTTCCCGACAGGCCTCGCCTCGTCGGCATCGCCCGCCTGGCTTCCGAAGGCGAATCCCTGCGCGAAGGCCACAACGTTGAATATTTCACTCTCCCGGCCAAGTCCCTGCTAAACCGCTGCGTCAGCAACCGTCGGATGCCGTTTGCCTGGACCATCAATCCTTATCGCGGCTGCGAATTCGGATGCCGTTACTGTTACGCGCGCTACACTCACGAATTCATGGAAATGCGCGATGGCATGGAGTTCGAGCAGAAGATCTATGTGAAGCAGCGCGCGGCGGAACTGCTCCGCCACGAACTACGCCGCGTGAAACCCGATGAAGCAATCGCGCTCGGCACCGCGACCGATCCTTACCAGCCGGCGGAACGGCGTTACGAAGTCACGCGCGGCATTCTGGAAGAATTCACGCGGCATCGTGGCTTCAACTTGGGCATTGTCACCAAGTCGAACCTGATTGCCCGCGACGTTGATCTGCTGCAGGAGGTAGCAAAGGCGAACCGCCTCTCCGTTCACATGACCGTCACAACCTTGAACGTCGACTTGGCGCGGATTCTGGAGCCTCGCGCACCGCGGCCCGATCTCCGCCTCGATGCGGTTCGCGCCCTGACTCAGGCCGGGCTGCGCGCCGGCGTGAGCTGTTCTCCCGTGCTGCCCGGAATTACGGACTCTCCGAAAGACCTGGAAGCCTTGATCCGCGCAGCTTCCGAGACGGGGGCGGATTACGTTTTCGCGAATCCGCTTTTTCTCAAGCCTTGCTCGGCCGCGGTGTTTCTCCCGTTCATCGAGCAGAATTTCCCTCATCTCGCGCAGAATTATCACGAACGCTATCACGACCGGGCATTCCTGCCTGGGGCCTATGCGAAACGGCTGTCACAGTTGATCGCTCGCCTGCGGGAGAAATATAAAATGACGCGTGCCTCGCGCCCCGATCGTCCCGCCTTCGCGACGAAGTGGCCGGTGCAGAACTTCGACGAGCAGTTGAAGCTGTTCTGAATTTGCGAATTGCGATTCTTGATTTGCGATTAGGCTTGGACCTTCGCAATGCGCAATTGAAACTCGCCATTCGACGATCCGAGCCCGCTCCCTTTCTTCTATAATCCAAACTGAACCATGGCGAGCGCCTCCCCACCCGCCGGACAGCCTGCCACGCAAGACGTTCCCCTTGGCGTGCGACTGCATAATTTCTGGCGGCGCGTTACCGAGGGCCTCGAGGTCAGCCAGCTCTGGTCGCAGTTTGAATCCGAGGCACGCGCCAGTTACCGCCTTTACTCAAAAGACGTTGAAGCAAAAACCCCCGAGGGTCTCACCGAGCGCGGACGCCGCCTGCACGTCATCAAGGAATTTTTCTGGGCCGTCTTCGAGAAGCTCTCGCCGGCGCGCCGCGTCCTTTTGCTTCTTGCTCTGATTCTTCTGGTAATCCCTCACGGCGGCTTCAACTACACGGGCGGCGACGGCAAGATCTACGCCGTCGAATTCGATCTCCATTTCTGGGCAGCCTTGCTTCTTCTGCTTCTGCTCATCCTCGAAATCGCCGATCGCGTGGTGATGAAGCGTGATCTGCAGATCGCGCGCGAAATCCAGACGTGGCTTCTGCCGGGCGCTCCACCGCAAATTCCCGGACTCGCCCTCGCCTATGCCACGCGCCCCGCCAATACCGTCGCGGGCGATTACTACGACGTCTTTCCCCGCCCCGGCCGCACAAATGATGAGAATCGCGTGGTGCTCGCCATCGCCGACGTCGCCGGCAAAAGCATTCCCGCCGCCATGCTGATGGCCACCTTTCAGGCCAGCCTCAAGACCCTCTCCACGGCGCAGGTAGCCCTGCCCCAACTCGCCGCCAACATGAATAAATATGCCTGTTCGAACAGCCAGGGCGGGCTGCGCTTCACCACCGCATTTCTCGCCGAGTACGACCCCGTGCATCGGACCATCGACTACATCAACGCCGGGCACAATAATCCGATCCTCCGCCGCGCCAGCGGACAAATTGAGCGGCTCGGCGTCGGCGGCCTGCCCTACGGCATTCTTCCCGACGCGAAATATGAATCCGCCTCTGTTACCCTGGCACCCGGTGACTGGCTCATCATTTTCACCGACGGATTAGTCGAAGCGGAAAATGCCCGCCAGGAGGATTACGGTGAAGCACGCCTCCTGAGCGTGCTTGACGCCGGAAAATCACTAAGCCCCGCTGAGATGCTCAAGCGCCTGATGTATGAAGTCGACGTCTTCGTAGGCAATACTCCCCAGCACGACGACATTACTTGCATGCTGCTCAAGGCAGAAAGCTCTTGACAGCCAGGCGCTTAAGGAAGGGAAGTTCTGATTCTCAGCTGGATTTGTCGCCGAAGAATAACTTCGTCTGAACGGCATTTTTTCTAGCTCCATCCAGATTCAAAGAGATTCTTTGCGCCGTGTCTTCGGCCGCCTGCGCCTCCTGAAAGCGCCCGGCGTGACGCAAAGCGTCGGCCAGCAGGAGGAAGCCCACGTCGCTGGGTTCCACTCTTAAAGCGCGATTCCAGCGGTCAACCGCCTCTGTGAAATTGCCCGCGCGCTGGGCCAGCAGTGCGGTGGCTCCCAGCGCTGACGCGTCGTTTGGATTTAGCCGCAAAGCGCTCTCGTAGCTCTCTCTGGCCTGATTGTAATTCTGCAACTGTACATAAGCCGAACCCGCCTGAATCCAGGCTGTGGAACGCAACTGAGGATTGAAAGAGCCGTTCGATACTTTGGAGTATTGTTCAATCGCGCCCTGAAGATGCCCGTTGCGCTGTTCGTACATGCCGATCTTCAAGATCTGATCCGGGGGATAGTCGTACAGGGCTTCCGAGGCGCGGAATTCGCTGATCGCGTCGTCGAATTTGCCCTCGCCGTTCAACGTCATCGCCAGTTCGGCATGTGCTAAGTAATTGCGCTCGGTGACTCGCGCCGCATATCCCCACAACGTCTCACCGTCATGCCAGTAACTCAGCTGGTGATACGTGAGCGTTCCCATGATCCCAACGGCAAGCGCGGCAGCGACCGCTACCCATGCGTTTGGGACGTGCGTTCTTTGTGCAACCTCGGCCATCCCCCAAACCAACATTATGGAAAGACCGATCATCGGGATGTATGCATAGCGGTCTGCCATGGCCTGCTCGCCCACCTGCACAATTCCGATCATGGGCACCAGAGTTCCCAGAAACCAAAACCACCCCACCGCGAGATAGCGGAGATCGCGCCGACGAAGCACGAAAAACGTCACCAGCGCTAGCAGCACAAAAGCTCCGGCCATCCGCGCGAAGCCAGGAGAGCCTGTATGAGGATAAATCGGGGATAACCTCACGGGCCACAGGGTGTGGGCTATGTAGCGCACATAGCAAACGATCGCATTCTCTGCACGGGCGGCGAGAGAATACTCTTCGAGAGTTCGCAGCGCGCTTCCCTCATGCTGGGACCACACGGTGATCAGGGCACTCACAGCGGCGAGAAAAAACATCGGCAGTTTCTCTCGAACCAAATACTGGAACGATCGCGGCGCAGATGGCGCTGCAATGCTCGAACCCCGAGCAAACATGCGGCCCAGCGGCCAGTAATCCCAAAGCAGCAGAACGCAGGGCAAGGTAATGATCTGCGGTTTGGCCAACAGCCCCAAGGCAAACAACGAGACAACTCCGAGATATCGGCCCGTCCCCCCGCGACGTGCGTACCGGCCATATAGCCACAACGCCAGCAGGAAAAAGAACATGCTAAGCACGTTCTTTCTCTCGGCCGCCCAGGCCACCGACTCCACGTTCTGCGGATGCAAGGCGAACAGCGCGGCCACGATCAGACTCGGCCATCCCGCGCCCGTGGCCTCGAGCAAGAGTATGAAAAGAAGTACCGCGTTCGTCGTGTGAAGTAACAGGCTGACGTAGTGATGACCGGCCGGATTCTGTCCGAACAACTGAAAATCCAGAGCGTGGGAAAGCCACGTCAACGGGTGCCAGATTCCGGTGTTAACTGATGTGAAAGCGTAACTGACCGCTTGCCACGTCAGCCCGGAGCGAATGGCAGGGTTCTGCATCACGTAGACGACATCATCGGAGTACACGAAACCGCAGTGCGCGATGGGGTTGTAGAAGGCTAGCGTTGCCACGGCTAGCAGCAGACACATAATTGCGGTATTTTGCTGCGGAGAAAACGTGACGCGATTAGCGGGCGGCGCTGCCGCACTTTTCCGCAATCTAGCCGCCGCTGACGCCACAACGCCACCTCCAATGTCGTTGAAAAGCGGATTATAGCTTTCCTCAGTTTCCTGCCCCGACATTCGTTACTGTTTGTCGGTACTTTCGTAACAAGCGCTCGATGAGATCGCGCCTCGCGTGCCGCGCATTCTCGAGCACTAATTTCCCTTCATGAATTCCGCGTACATCCTATGGAAACCATGCACACCCTTTTCCTGCTTTACGCTGAAGCGTCCTCGGGAATAACTGCGTGACCTAAGATTCTTCTGTACCCTTTCGCAGATAGCGACGTCCTCGATCTGAATCTGATCGCTGAACTCCACCGAGGCCTTTGCCGCGGGAGTACTATGATCTTTCTCCGGCAGATACCATTCGAAGATCGCCATCGACCGCTCCGGTTCGATGGGGAGAACAATGTTCAGGGATAGGTTATCGGGATAGCAGTTCAGCATCCAGTTGGGAAAAATCCAGAAATAGTCGGCCGTGAAATCAGAGAATGCGTCGCCGCGCGCTTGCTGGTATCTCCGGGGCGTTGCATCGCCCGGCTGCGAGCCTCGGATCGGGCTGAACTGTCGCACGTATCCCTCACGGCCCTGCGTGTGCAGCTCAACGACATACGCGTTGTAGTCGAGCTCGCGGTTCAGCCCCGGATGCACGCTGGGTAGGTGATATCCCTCCAGATAATTGTCCACATACGTCTTCCAGTTGCACTTCATGTCGTAGGTGCGCCGCTCAAACAGCTTCATTTGCGCAAAGGGAAATTTCTCAGCCTGTTGCGGCAACTCGCCGAGACTGTCGCGCAGGGGCCGCGCTTCGGCATCCAGATTCACGAACACCAGATTGAACCATTCCTCGGTCCGCACCGGAGCCAGCGCAAACTCCTCCGGTCGGAATCCTTCCACTCCCTCCACATCTGTCGCACTGATGAGGGCGCCATCAAGCCCATAGGTCCAGCCGTGATAGCCGCATCGAAACAGCTTGCGCGATCCACATCCTTCGGCTGGAGGCCCAGCTCGATGCCGACATACGTTATAAAAACCTCGTAAGCCTCCATCGGACCCGCGCACCAACAGGAGAGGCTCGCCGGCCAGCTCGGCAGTGAAGTAGTCGCCGGCATTCTCCACCTGGCTTGCGTGTCCAACGACCTGCCAGGTGCGGGAGAATATTTTCCTCTTCTCTGCGGCGAACACAGTCGCATCCGTGTAAAGCCGTGAGGGCAGAGTCCAAGCACGTGCGATGTCGGCCTCGACATGAAATGCACCTGGTGGAGTCGTCATAATGAGTTTTGAAAGCGCTACCTCCTCGCAAACTTCAAACCGCGCGGACCATTCTAGGGCAACGCGCGAGCTCGCGCGCTCCGGCACAGATCCTCGAGTTGATCGCACCCGCCGATGGTGTGACCGCTGCGAACTCTCTGACTGGCAGAGCTTTGAGTTGCAAGGCGCCGCGACGGGCTCGTTCTAAAACAGAACTGTATCAGTTCCGGATTGACACGAATTGTCAGAGCGGAGACGGATTTTGGCAGCTTCCCTTGGTTATGAGGAACTTAGAATGGGACCGAAGTGCTTCTCTGCACTGAAAATAAAGCTGTTCCCGAGAGGCTGGGCAGAACTAAGGTAACGTGCGTCTTTGGTCTGGCAAATGCAAACATTAGGCACGACTGCGTCATTCGTGACCAGATACTCTAAAAGAAACCAACGAGGGGAAAATCGAGATGCGGAAACAGAAGGGTTTTTCACTGATCGAGCTGCTGATCGTGGTGGCAATCATCCTGATCATCGCAGCCATCGCCATTCCGAACTTGCTGCGCGCCCGCATGGCGGCCAATGAGTCGTCTGCTGTCGCTTCCATCCGTACCATCAATACCGGTATGGTTACCTACAACTCCACTTATCCGACGGTGGGCTTTGCTGCCACCCTGGCTGCGCTCGGTCCGAACGCGAATCCTTGCACCGCGACCTCGACCAACGCCTGCTTGATTGATAGCGTTCTTGCCGCCGGCACCAAGAGCGGATACACCTTCAAAGCGACTGGCGCGGGTGGTCCTCCGGCAGTTCAGTACTATGCGACGGCTGTTCCGGTTACGGTCGGACAGACGGGCAACCGCAGCTTCTGCTCGTTTGAAGACGCTGTGGTTCGCGTGCAGCCCACGGGCGCCGCGATCGGAGCTGAAGCGACCTGCCAGGCTCTCCTGCCGCTCAACCAGTAACTTAGTTTGATTTGGCGAAGTACTCGGGGGAGGGTACAAGCCAGGGAGCAGCGAACGCAAGTTCGCTGCTCTTTATTTTTGGCGGGGGTTCTGTAATTTCTTCTGTTCTGAGCTGAGCTTTGCAGTGACCGTCGTAACCGCGCTCTTCTGCCGAATTGTTCCCATCTTGCTTATAATCTTTTCGGAACTCTGCATACGCAGTTCTCGGAAACAATGGCCGCGATAGAAATCCTTGGTTTGGAAAAGACCTACATGGTGGGCTTCTGGCGCAAGCGGCCCAAACGCGCCCTGCAACCGCTGCATCTAACAGTGGAAGAAGGCGAAATTTTCGGCTTCCTCGGACCGAACGGCGCCGGCAAGACCACCACTCTGAAGATGTTGATGGGCTTGGTGTTCCCGACTGCGGGATCGGCGCGCATTCTGGGCCGGGAGTGGACCGATCCGGAAGTAAAAGCGCAGATCGGTTTTCTTCCTGAGCAGCCGTATTTTTACGATTATCTGACTGCTCACGAATTGCTGGATTACTATGGGCAACTCTCTGGCATGCCGTCCAAAGATCGCAAGCGGCGCGTCGAAGAGGTTCTCTCACGGGTTGGGCTCACGGACGTGAAAGGTGTGCAGTTGCGCAAATTCTCGAAAGGAATGCTGCAGCGTGCGGGAATCGCGCAGGCCATTCTCCATAATCCCAAGCTTGTATTCTTCGACGAGCCGATGTCGGGACTGGATCCGCTCGGCCGGCGCGAAGTGCGCGACCTGATGGAGCAATTGAAGCAGGAAGGTAAGACGGTATTTTTCTCCACGCACATTCTGTCTGATGCGGAAGCGCTTTGCGACCGCGTCGCCATCATTCACAAGGGCGAACTGCGAGGCGTGGGCGCCGTGGAGGATCTGACATCTAGCGTTCAAGGAAAGGTGGAAGTCATCTGGCAAGGCGTACAGATTCCACCTTCGATGAAGGCTCTGGGAGCCGACTGCCACGTTACTGGCGACACCGTGCGTGCAGTAGTTGCCGAGAACCAGCAGGACGCAGCCATCGACGCTCTTCGGCGCGAGCGCATCCGCCTGATTGCCATCACTCCCCTGCGCACTTCGCTCGAAGCCTACTTCGTCGAGAAGCTGCAACATTCGCAGACGGCAGCGACTACGGTGGGTAGCTCAAAATGAACGCCCGCATCGTCCATATCGCGTCGAACACGTTTCGCGAGGCGGTCCGCGATCGCGTGCTTTACAACCTGATCGCCTTTGCACTGCTGCTTTCCGGTGCGGCGATTCTTGTCGGCCAGATCTCCATCGACATCGAGCGGCTCGTCGTTGTTAATCTTGGGCTCGCCGCGGTCTCATTATTCGGAGTGGTTATCGCCATTTTCATCGGCATTGGTCTGGTCTCGAAGGAGATCGAGAAGCGCACGCTTTATACGGTTCTTTCGCGCCCCGTTCGCCGCTGGGAGTTTATTGTTGGCAAATTTTTCGGGCTGGCCGGCACCCTCGTTGTGAACACCTTCTTTATGGCCATTGGAGTCTTCGGGGCCCTGCTCTATGTCGACCATAAATTCGCCCGCCCGGATGCGACCATCCTGGTGGCGCTGTACTTTATTGTTCTCGAGTTCCTCATCATCTGTTCTCTGGCTTTGCTGTTCTCTTCGTTCTCTTCCCCGCTGCTGTCGGCGGTTTTCGCTTTTTCGCTGTTCGTGATCGGAAGCTTCGCGGACGACCTCCGCGGATTTGCCGGACTGACTCACGGGGTCACGCGCTGGTTTACGACGGGCTCTGCCTATCTTGTCCCCAATTTTTCGGCGCTCAATGTGATCAACGCAGTTGCGCATCAGCAACATGTGGCCGGACAGCTCATCCTGCAAAACACGCTCTATGCCGTCTTCTACACGGTGATGGCACTGAGCGGAGCAGTCCTCATTTTCGAGCGCAGGAACTTGAAGTGAGCGTGAACAACATGCTCCGGAGTTCATCGAGATGAAAGCCTCCGATCGAACAACGATTGTGGCAAGCGCCGCTCTCCTCTTTTCGATAACCACCTGTGTTCTATTGTTGCGGCATATCGACCGGGTTCGGCCGCAAGGCACGATGGAAGATGCTCTCTACATCAACTCGCCAACGATCGTGAAGCGAGCCAGTTTAGGTTTCAACGGTCTGATGGCCTGCATTTACTGGACTCGCACGGTGCAATACTTCGGCCACCATCATTTCACTCACGAACGAACCTACAACGAACTTGCTCCTCTGCTCGAGATCACCACGGCTCTGGATCCGCAGCTGCTACCCGCGTACCAGTTTGGCGCAAGTTTTCTTGCGCCCGCGCCACCGTTCGGCGCCGGACAGCCAGCCCGGGCGATCGAGTTGATGCAGTACGGCATCCAGCACAATCCGGACAACTGGCAGCTTTACTACAATCTGGGATTCGTCTACTACACCGAGCTTAAGGACTATAAGAAAGCGTCTGAGATCTTTGCCCGTGGTTCGCAAGTGCCCAACGCGCATCCCTTCATGAAAGTAATGGCGGCGCAAATGGCCGAGCACGCCGGAGACTTCACGACTGCCCGCATGCTGTGGACTACGACCTATCAAACCGCCCGCGAAGGCAACATTCGGCAAAACGCTCTGGAGCACCTGCGCGACATTCAAGTCGATGAAGACGTTTCGGCGCTGCAGGGCGCGGTGACTCGCTTCGGCGAGAGAACTGGACGTTTGCCAACTAGCATGCTCGAACTCACTACCGCCGAGCATCTACCGAACGGCCCCGCGGATCCCGACGGCGATCCTTACAGACTGACGCCCGAGGGCCGTGTCCTGGTCGAGAAGCCGGACAACTTTCCGTTCATCACGAAGGGGTTGCCTCCGGGATACAAGCGATCCGGGCTCCCCAAGTTCCACGTTAAGGGCTAGCATTCCGCAAGAACAGATCAACTCCGCAAAGGCACGAGCGAAACCGCGCCTGATACAAATCCGACTCGTTCCCTTATCATGACGGAGAACTCCCTGTCATGATTCTCTCGAAATGAATTCGACACCTCCTGCGCAAATCAGAGTGCTGCAAACTGTCTGGCAGTGGTGGAATCAGGCCGCGGCAGCGGAAGGTTCTCTTCACGCGACCCGCCGGCTGGCCGGCGTATTGTGGGAGTTCGTTCGCGACTCCACACCGGAACGTTTGCGGCAGCGCTTCGGTGATGCCGACTATGACTGGGACTATCGCGTCAACACGACCAGCGGCGCGGTTGGATGGCGCGATCGCCTGCTTGGCATGTTTCACTCGGCATATCAGCCGACTGAGCCGGCTGCATTTCACGAGATGCTCGACGCACTACAACAGAACTCGGGTATCGACTTCAGCGAGTTCACTCTTCTGGATCTCGGGTCCGGCAAAGGGCGAACACTGTTGATGGCGTCCGACTATCCCTTCCGACGCATCGTAGGCATCGAACTTCTGCCCGCTCTGCATCGCATTGCGCAGGAAAATCTGAGGCGGTACAAGAACGCATCGCAGAAGTGCTTTGCACTGGAAGCGGTGTGCGGCGACGCAACTTCGCTTTCCTTCCCGGACGAGCCTCTAGTGCTCTATTTGTTCAATCCCTTGCCGGAGCCGGGATTGCGGCGGGTTCTCGCGAATCTCGAGCAAAGCCTAAACGAACATCCCAGAGCCGTGTACGTGCTCTACCACAATCCGCTGCTCGAATATGTGCTCACGGAGAGCGCAGCGCTGAGAAAAATGGGAGGAGCGCATCAGTATTCGATGTTCCAGGCGAACCGATAAGCGATTCAACGATCCCAGGGCCTGGGCTTGTACTGGAAGTCGACAAGAGCGTCGCGATAGTCGATCTTTATATCCAGAAAACGGAGAGTGGTAAATCCCAGGAATCCGGAAATTTCCGTGCCCACGTCATCGCTTATGGGCTTGGTGTCGAAGGCCGTCATATCCTGGTTTTCCTGGCGAAGATGACCGAAAGTGAGCACGGCCTTGTTGGCGCTGAAAACTTTATCCACGCGGCCACTGATGCCTTCGACGACCGTATCGGAGTCGCCGTGAACCTTGGTGACTTCGCGAGCTGCGGCTGGAGAAATGAAATTCGTCAGCGAACCAGTATCCAGAACAAACAGCTTCTCGCGCACTTTGCCAATGCTGGTAGGAATCAGTAACTGGTGTCCGAAGCGAAAAATGCGCGTGTAGGACTGCATCTCAGGAGCGATATAGCGGTCCTGTGGGCCGGAATACGGCGAAGGTTGGTTTCTTGCCTCGGCCGATTTTGCGTCCGACTGCTTGGCGTCGGAATTCGCCATATCCTCGTCGCGGTCGGAGTCGTCTTCTTCGCTCTTCAGCGCGATCTTCTGCTCCGCTTCTCCGGGGCGCGGTGGCAGTTGCTGCAGTTTCAGCTTCTCGTTGGGGAAATCGATATCCACCAGGAAATCCTCGAATACATCCGCGCCGACCAGGCCATCCTCCCCAACCACCGAGCGGCTCTCCATGACTTCGATGGGGCAGTCGCGAAACTCGAGCTCGCCAATCTTGATGGAGTCGGCGACGCCGACGTAGGCATTTCTGCGGCCCTTCTTGCCGATACCAGATACTTTGGTTGCGGTGATTTTTGAAATACCGGCGTGTTCGGCAATGCCCCGCTTCACCAAAATTCCACTCGCCCCCGTGTCGAGCATGATTGAACTCTTGTGACCATTCAGAAACACAGCTAAACCGTAGCCACGAAGGTGTTGAGGATCTGAGAGGAGAGGAACGAGAGGCGTCTCGGTCGCGCTGACTGTGCTGACAAGACGGCAGGGCGAGACCTTCTGCTTGGCACGCTCTTTCAAATATTCGAGATAACTGGCGGTGTCTTCGCGTTCGCTTGCATCCCAATTGTTTTGTCCGCCGAGGGCGGTCTCGAGATACTTGATGCGCTCGGCCCGGGAAAGAGTGCCGACCCATTCCTCTTCTATATCCGGATCGCTGGAATCAAGTTCGTGGGCCCGATCGAGCAATTTCTTGGCGGTTTTGTACATCATGAGAGCGTCGCGGACGCGGGCCAGTCCCAGATAGGCGCGGGCCTCAGGGGAGCCGGAGTTGATAATGTCGACCCACTCCTTCTCTGCCTCATAAATCCTGCCTTGTCGAAACCAGACTTCGGCGCGAGCGACACGCAAGCGGGGCGAGTTCGTCTGCGCCATTCCCTGCTCAGACGTCTTCGCGGCCTCCTCGACTCTCTTCTGCTTGAGGTAGACCTGAACCATGCCGGCATAGGCGTCCGGCGATTGCGGATGATCTTTCAGGATTCCCTGATATTTCGCGAGCGCGCTGTCGAAATCTCCTCGACGGTAGAACAGCTGCGCCTGTTCGAGCAGGCTGGGAGTGGAAATTACCCCATCGTTGCCCGACGCCGGTACCTCTGTAGCGGATTTTGCCTGGGACGAAGCCGGCTGTGGCGCAGTGTTGGGCTGGCGGGCGGATTGAGCAGCGGAATAGAGTGAGATTAGCCCTAATATCAGGCTGAAGCGCAAGACCTGAAACATGCGCGTCCTCTAACCCCGACCGGCTGACTAGGGGAAGTCCGGCGAGGGGAACCCGAATTTTCACACAGCCGCCCACCACCTGCAATGGGAAATGTTGCCGCGCGATTTGTGTGTCCACCCACTTGAGCACAGGAAAAGCACGGAGCCAGCAAAACCGCTACAATAGCCGTACGGTCCGTTTCCCCCACACGAGAAAACAGAACCCAAGGCATGGACGCTGGCGGCGGCGGCTCGGTCACGCTCAGCTGAGGAATAACAACGCGAACACACGGATACTCCAATTTGCCACAGCGAAAACTCCATTCTGCAGCCGTCATTCCTGCCTTTCTGTTATGGGCTACGATTTTCTGTGGCCACGCAGCTGGCGGCACCGCAACAGACGTTAAAGCCGTAGCCGCCGCCGTGGATGCGCACTACAACCATTTGCGCTCGCTCGAGGCCGAATTTACCGAAACTTACAGCGGATCCGGCATGGAGCGCACCGAGACGGGAACGTTGTGGCTGAAAAAACCGGGCAAGATGCGCTGGGAGTATCGTTCTCCAAGGGAGAAGCTCTTTGTGAGCGACGGGAAAGATGCGTGGTTTTACGTGCCAGACGATCGCCAGGCTCGGAAAACGGCAGCGCGGAAGCTGGAGGATGTGAGGTCTCCGCTGGCCTTTCTGCTTGGTAAGACAAAGCTGGAGAAGGAGTTACAGGGGTTGTCCACTGCCCCCGATGTGCCCCCGATGCAACCCGGGAACGTGGTTTTACGGGGCATTCCGCAGGGGTTGGCAGACCAGATCAATGAGATTCAACTGGAAATCACGCCAGACCACCAGATCGCACGCATCGTCATCGAGGAGGTAGATGGAGCGTCGACGGAATATCGATTCACGGACCAGAAGGAAGATGTTGCAGTAGCCAATAACCGGTTCGAGTTTCAGCCCCCGGCTGGGACCGAGACCGTCGAAGGTGGACTGGGTCCGTAGGGGATTTAAGTCTTCGTTTTCGGGTTACTTGCGTACTCACCGGGTAAGGCTTGTGGTCGATCAGCGGATTAGAATACTAAGCAGGAATGTTAGACTGAGCCGATAGGCTGCATCTCGGGGAAACAGCAGAAAAAACCGGGCAAATGGCGGAATTTGTAATAAAAATCGCGGACGAGCGCGGGCGCGTCCAGCAGCACGTGGAGCAGGGCTATTCGGAGGCAGAGGTGCGCGACCGCTTCTCGCAGCAGGGCTACCTGGTCTATTGGGTCAAGCCTCAGGGTGTGCTGACGGGCGGGGTCGCATTGCGGCGACGGCGGAGGTTGAAGCAGAGCACATTTCTGGTTTTCAACCAGCAATTTCTGACATTGATCCGCGCGGGCTTGCCGATCCTGAACTCCCTGGAACTGCTGATCAAACGGCAGAAAGATGCGCAACTGCGCCAGATTCTCGAGAATGTGCGCGATCGAGTAAAAGGCGGAGAACTCCTCTCGGAGGCATTCGCGGCGCAAGGGATTATCCCAAAGATTTACACCACGACCTTGATGGCAGGCGAGAAGAGTGGAAACGTCGACGAGGTGTTAACACGGTACATCAACTTTCAGCGGCTCGCGATGACCTTTCGCAAGAAGCTGTTTGTCTCGCTGATTTATCCGACCCTGCTGGTCACCGTCGTGTCGATCATGGTGACGTTCCTGTTCACCTATGTCGTGCCGAAATTCGCGGATTTGTTCAACAGTCTCGACGCCAAGCTGCCGGCTATCACTGTATTCATGCTGGTAGTCGGGCAGAACGCGCAGAAATATGCGCCGTTTGTCTTCGTAGGCTTGATCATTCTCGGGTTCGTGCTGTGGCGCTGGAAGGAAACGGATCGCGGCGCGGACCGCATTGACCGGGCGATTCTCGGCCTGCCGCTGCTGGGCGACATTCGATTGAAGCATCAGGTTGCCAGTTTCTCGCGCATGCTTTCCACGCTTCTGCAAGGCGGGTTGCCTCTCGTGCCGTCGATGGAGACGGCGGGCGCTTCCATCAGCAGCCGGCGGATCTACAAAGGCGTAATGCGGGCGGGGGCCCGCGTGCGCGAGGGCCAGGGATTGGCAGGCAGCCTGGAGGAGCAGAAGATTTTTCCCGAGCTGGCGGTGGAAATGATCGAAGTCGGCGAGTCGACCGGGGCCCTTCCGGCGATGCTCAACTCAGTAGCGGAATTTTATGAGGAGGATGTGCAGACCGCGTTGGGCGCGGCAATGGCGCTGATTGAGCCGATGATCCTGGTGATCATGGCGATTTTTGTAGGTGGAGTGCTGATCTCGCTGTACTTGCCGATCTTCACTCTGGGAGTTCACTAACGGTTCGCAGCAGGTACAGGGAACAGAATGGCAACGGCTGATAAGAAATCGTTGTTCGTAAACGGCGGGAACGGCGGGCCGATCAGCCCGACGGGCAATCCTGTCACCGACCTGGAGCGCGCGCAGGACGTGGCGCGGCGCTACCGCTGCGAATTCGTCGATCTCACCGATTTCGAGCTGCATCACGAGCTGTTCAAAAAGATTCCAGTGGAGTTGATGTTCCGCTACAACTTCGTGCCGCTGGAAGAGACCGCCGAAGGCAAGCTCGCCATCGCGATCGCCGATCCCAGCCAGTTGATGATGATCGACGAGATCAGCCTGTTGCTGAAGCAGCGCATCGTCACTAAAGTTTCCACGCTGAAGCAGATTTCCGACATCCTCAAGAAAACTGAGCAGTCGCAGCGCGTGCTCGAAGAAGCCAGCGAAGGCTTCACCATCATCCGCGAAGACGAGGCGACGGGCGCGGAAGAAACGCTCACCATCGACAAGCTGACGGCGGCGGGAGACACCAGCCCGATCATCCGTCTGGTTGATACAACGATTTTCACTGCGCTGCAGCGGCGCGCTTCCGACATTCACATTGAGACTCGCGACGATTCCGTGGTCATCAAGTTCCGTATCGACGGCGTGCTCACGCAAGCCATGCCGCCGATCGGCAAAGAGCATCACTCGACTGTTATCTCGCGCATCAAGGTCATGAGCGAGCTCGATATTTCCGAGCGCCGCGTGCCGCAGGACGGCCGCTTCCGCGTGAAGTACAACGGTCGTGCCATCGATTTCCGCGTCTCGATCATGCCCTCGATTCACGGGGAGGATGCCGTACTGCGTGTGCTCGACAAAGAGTCGATGAGCGAGAAGTTTCGCACCCTGACGCTCGACGTGGTGGGTTTTGATGAAGAAGATCTGCGCAAGTTCCGCCGCTACATCAAGGAACCCTACGGCATGGTGCTGGTCACGGGGCCGACGGGCAGCGGCAAGACGACCACCCTCTACGCGGCGGTCAACGAGATCAAAACTGACGAAGACAAGATCATCACGATTGAGGATCCGGTCGAGTATCAGCTGCGCGGCATCACGCAGATTCCGGTGAACGAGAAAAAAGGTCTGACGTTCGCCCGCGGCTTGCGTTCGATCTTGCGGCACGACCCCGACAAAATCATGGTCGGCGAAATCCGCGACACCGAGACGGCGCAGATTGCGATCCAATCCGCCTTGACCGGTCACCTGGTCTTCACGACGGTTCACGCCAACAACGTGGTCGACGTGATTGGCCGGTTCCTGAACATGGGCGTCGAACCCTACAACTTTGTGTCGGCTTTGAACTGCATTCTGGCGCAACGGCTCGTGCGCCTGATTTGCGACTCGTGCCGCACCGAGGTGCATTATGCTCCTGACGTACTGGAGGCCAGCGGGCTGGATCCGGCGCAATGGGGCAAGGTGCCGCTGTATGAAGGTCCGGGATGCATCGAGTGCGCGGGCACAGGATTCCGGGGGCGAACTGCGATTCACGAACTGCTGGACTTAAGCGACCGGATCCGCGAGATGATTCTGGCGAAGAAGCCAACGTCGGAGATTCGGCGGGCCGCACGCGAGGAAGGCATGCGCTTCCTGCGCGAGTCGGCGCTCGACAAAGTCCGGCTAGGGATGACCACGCTGAAAGAGATCAACAAGGTCACCTTCATCGAGGCGATGCGGTAGTCCGGAGCGGTTGACGCGCAGGTCGTGAGCGAGACAACAAGCACCGGCTCAGGCTGACGTTTTTTAACTTCCCGCTCATGGGCTCAGTGCCCTCTCAGCTATTGCATTTTTGGGCAGTACGGTTTCTGATTTAAGGAAGAGGTTTTCGCGAAGGCATTCCTGGAATGATTTCAAGTTCAAACATGGCAAGGCCCAAACTGGCCTGCGAGATCGCGGCAGACCGGGTGCTGGCCGGGCGAATCACCGACGGGCGGGGCGGCCTGGAAGCCTGCGCGGCCCGTGAACTGGCGCCGGGCAGTGTTGTTCCTGACCTGGTGGAAAATAATTTACGCCAGCGGGAGGCCGTACGATCGGGCATTGAAGAGGCATTAGGCGGCGTGGCTGGACGATCAAAAGACGTGATCGCAGTCGTACCCGATGCCGCCGTCCGCGTCATGCTCGTGGAGTTCGATACTTTGCCTTCCGACCAGGAAGAAGCACTCGGGGTAGTGCGATTCCGCCTGAAGAAGTCGCTGCCGTTTGATGTCGAGAAGGCAAAAGTTTCCTACCATGCGCAGAAGGTCAACGACGAAGTGCGCGTGGTGGCAGCCGTTGGCTTGGCCAGTGTGATTGACGATTACGAGGCGGTATTCCGCGATGCAGGATTCAGTCCTGGCGTGGTGTTACCGTCAATGCTGGCGGCGTTGGGCGCGGCGGACGGAAAAAAGCCCACGCTCGTGGTGAAGGTGGACGCGCATACGACCAGCATCGCGATCCTGAGCGACGACCAGTTACAACTGTTTCGCACGCTGGAAAACCCGCGGGGAGTCACCATTACCGGCGAGCAACTGGCCGAAGAGGTGTATCCTTCGGTCGTATTTTTTCAGGATACTTATCATCTGAACATCGAGCGCATCTATGTTGCCGGGCTGCCCGAGTCGGGTGGCGCTGCGCCAGCTCTGCGCGCGCAAACCGGAGCAGAGGTGCAGGAACTCGTGGCCTCGGCGCAGCTGGGAGCCAGCGCAGGCGGTCCCGTGCCACGCTGGAGAATGGCAGGAGTAGTAGGAGCCTTGGTTTCGTGATAAGGACACGACCGAACGCGCGAAATTTGCGTTGCATAAAGCGGGACGCAACGGGCGGCTCCTCCGGATCCTTCGGCAGGCAAAAAGCGCGCCCGCCTCAGGATGATAATTAGAATTTATGCGTCTTGACATCAATCTTGCGAGTCAGCCGTACGAAGATGCGCGGCAGTTCTGGTTGCGCTGGGGTTCGGCTGTGGGAGCGGCCGGAGTGGTCACTCTGGTGCTGCTGACGCTGACCATTACTGGCTGGTTCAACGCCCGCCGGGACCGGGCGGCCATGGCGGAGAAGCGCGCGATGATTGCGGATCGCGACCAGAAGCGAGCCGGTGCCGAAGCATTTCTCAATCAGCCGGAAAATCGCAATACGCGCGACGAGTCCCTACTTCTGAACGAGTTGATTGAACGCAAAGCGTTCTCCTGGACGAAGGTGCTGGAAAATCTGGAAAGGGTGATGCCGCCGCGCGTGCACCTGGTGTCGATTCACCCCGAACTGGACGAAGAGAACCAGCTGGCGCTGAAGATGACGGTGGCAGGTGATTCGCGGGACCGCGCAATCGAACTGGCCCAGCGCATGGAAGAATCGCGCCGCTTTGCCGATACCAGCATCATCCACGAGGCCCACAACGAAGGGCGCGTTGGAGGCGATACGGAGCAGTTCGAGTTGGAGGCAGTCTACATTCCGGAGCCTGTCGCACCCGCAGCGCCGGAACCAAAGACGAAATCCGAAGCAAAGCAGGACACGAAGGCGGAACCGAAGCCTACTGAATCAAACCCGAAGAAAAGCGTCAAACCCAAGACGGGATCTCCAACCGGGGGCCAGCACTGATGCCCGATCTGCGCCATACTCGGAAGAACCTGTCCACCGCTCTCGCGGTGATGGCAGTGGTGGATCTGATTGCGGCAGTGGTGTATTTTTCGCCGCTGGTCGGCTCTGCTGAAACGCGCAGACAGGAACTCAATCGGCTGCAGACGGAACTGATTCTCAAAACGCGGCAGGTCGCTCCCCTTCAGAATCTGCCGCAGAAGGTCACTCTCGCCCGCACCCAGATTGCCGACTTCTACAAGAAGCGCTTTCCGGCTCACAACTCGGAGATACCGACCGAACTCGGCAAACTGGCCACCGCCGAAGGCGTGACGATTGAGCAGGTGAAATACAAGGTAAAAGAAGAAGGGCCGGGCAGGCTGCAGCCCGTAGAGATGGAAGCTGACCTTGCCGGGAACTACACCAACCTGGCGAAGTTCATCAACTCGCTGGAACGCGCGGAGATGTTTTTTATTATCGACAGCGTAACCTTGGGCGGCGAACCACAGGGACCGGTCAAGCTGAACGTGAAATTGGAGACATATTTAAAGGCGGGATCGTAGTGCAACTGGGACTCGAGAACAAGAAGAAGACGATTTGGGCAGCCGTGCTCGGGGCGGTGGCCGTTTTGGCGGCGGCGTACGAGTTTATTCCGATGTTCACAGGATCGGAGTCCACACCGGCTTCAAGCGCGCAGGCGGCTGCGCCTACGCCGGCGCGGGTGACAACGCACGCCGGAGGTAAGGCAGCCAAGAAACTGCACACCGAAAATCTCGACCCCACGCTGCGGCTCGACCTGTTGGCTGCAAGCGAGCAAACGCAATATGAAGGAAGCGGAAGAAATATTTTCGTGTCGCAGGCGGAAGTCGTGATTCCTTCGCCAAAGGCACCCGGCAACGTGGACGGGCCAGGCCAGCAAGCGGCCGACATCTATCATCCGCCTCCCGTTCCTCAGGCTCCTCCGATTCCTTTGAAGTTTTTCGGCTTTGCCAGCAAGGTTGGAGAACCGAAGAAAATATTCCTCTCGATGGGCGAGGATGTTTTTGTGGCCGGGGAAGGCGAGATCGTGGACCGCCGCTATAAGGTCGTTCGGATTTCCCCCAACTCGGTTGAGATTCAGGACGTGGTCAACAGCGGTCCGGCGCAGAATATTCCTCTGACGCAGGGGTGAAGTGGACTGCGTAATTCAGAAATGTGCCTTCATTCGCAATCACGACGGAGCGCGCGGCGGGATGATGGTTACGTCATGCTCACGCTACTGTTGATCATGGCCCTCATGGCGATTGCGGCCGCGATCATTGTGCCGACCATCACTTTCGAGATTCGACACGATCGTGAAGAAGAAATGATTCACCGCGGCGTGCAATACGCGCGCGCCATCAGTGCCTACTACAGGAAGTTTAATCGCTATCCCACAAAGATCGAGGATCTGGAGAGTACTAACAACCTCCGCTTTCTGCGCAAGCGATACAAAGATCCGATGAACTGCGCGAACTCCAAATGCCAGGACTTTAAACTGCTTTACTACGGGGACGTAAAGATGTCATTCAATGGGAGCATCGGAGGTGGAACCATTCCGGGCGCGACGCCGGCCGGGGCACTTGGAGCGTCGGGATCATCAGGCACCTTCGGTTCGTCTTCTACTTTGGGCGGAAGCAGTTCATTCGGAGCAAATTCCAATTCGGCGTTCGGATCGAATCAGCAGACAGCGACTTCTACCACCGGATCAGATGCGTCCTCCTCGTCGCAGCCGGGGACGTCGCCGGCGGGGACACCGGGTCAGGACTCCTCCAGCACTTCGGGCAGTCAGAGTGGCGCCAGCTCAAACGGCTCTGGCCAGGTGTTCGGCGGAGGACCGATCGTGGGAGTTGTCAGCGCCGTCAAGTGTCCCCCTCGCCCCGAAGCCGACTGTCAAGGCTACCGCGAGTTCAATCACAAGAAGAAGTACAGCGAGTGGCAGTTTATTTATGATCCCGCGCTGGGAGCGGGGATGCTGATGACTCCCAACCAGCAACCGCTACAGGGATTTGGACAGTCGGGCACGCAGAACCTGAACGGTCAAAATGGCAACAACGGCAGTGCCTTTGGTTCGGGAAACAGCTTTGGCTCGAGCGGCAGCTTTGGATCAGGAAACAGCTTTGGTGCATCTCCCTCGGGATTTCAAAACAATCCCAATTCGCCGCAGAGTGGCGGATTCGGCAACAACCCAAATCCGCCGAGCAGCCCTCCACAGCAGCAGTAGTCGCTCGCCGACGCGGCGCACAATCCGCGTTTCTTTGTTTTAAAGCAAAACGGCCTCATCAGCGATGAGACCGTTTCCTCTCTAAGACTCTGGGCAAACTTCGTGCTCACACGCTGAACGAGGAACCGCAGCCGCAAGTGCTCTTCACGTTCGGATTCTCGAACTTGAAACCGGCGCCCTCGAGCGTCTCGACGTAGTCGACCACACAGCCGTTCAGATACATGACCGAGGTTGCGTCGACGAACACCTTGAGCCCGTCCATATCGAAAGTCTTGTCCATCATTCCGGCGCCGTTCTCGAACTGCATCGAGTAGGAAAAGCCGGAGCATCCGCCGCCCACCACCCCGATGCGCAAGCCGGAGGGAACGGGGTTCTGCTGGGCCATGATCTCTTTCACCTTGGCGACAGCGTTGGCGGTGAGAGTAACAGGAGCGGCTTTCTTGGTAACTTCAGGGATGCTAGTCGTGGCCATCGTATCTCCTTGGCTTTAAAGCTGTTTGATTATAGCAAAGGTCGGTTCTTCTGAGCACTGCATTTCGCCCATAGTACTCTGAAAACCACCTGCATATTGGATGTGGAAAAGCTTCCGACGTTGCATCCTCGGTGCTCCCGTAACGGGTTCCGAACAAAAGGATTTATTCGCCGCGGGACTTGCCAACGGGGCTATAATCTCTGCGTTAGAGCCTTCTCCATCACCGTAGCTCGGAGTTCTGCGAGTCTCCGCTCCGGGAACTGGAAGGGACTGCACTGGGAATCAGCCGAGGTGGCTTATGACGCTACTGACATTAGTGGGGATCGTGTTTGGAGTTTTCGCAATTGGTTTGATCCTCCTTCTGATTTACAAGAGCACGCTGACGATGCATGAAGATGACCAGTTGTTTCTCGATGAGGCGAACTCGCACATGCAGGAGGAACAGACAGAACTGCTGACCAAAGTGAACCGTCTGACGATCCCCGTGCGTGTATTCAGCATCGGCTCGGGTGTATTTCTTCTCGTGCTCGTCGCAATGTTGATTTACCAAAAACTGAACGAGGTACAGTAAGCGTCGTTTGGGGCTGATAGCCTCTGCCCGACATTCTCGCCACCCAATGCGAGGCAGCCGCTTGGTCACTCGCGACTCCTGGGAGTCTCCGTCGCACGATCGCACGGAAGGAAATGCCGCCTTTCTTGGTATTCTGAGTTTCGCAGCAGCTGTGTTCTTCCAATCTGCTTCCGCCATAAGATGGGTCGTTCACCGGCGAAGTAACGAGGGAACAACCGAGGCCGCATCCCGAGCCACGCCGAACTGAGTGCACGGCAAGCTTCTTCCCTGTGGCCATCAGAGGAAGTAAACTGAAGTACGTCGAAGCATCCCCGCAGTGCGAAAGTGGCGGAATTGGCAGACGCACCAGACTTAGGATCTGGCGGGTAAAACCGTGGGGGTTCGAGTCCCCCCTTTCGCACCAATAATTAGGTTCCGGCCGCATTCGCGCGGCTGCATGAAGGGTTCCCCGGCCCCATGACTGAGCAATCTCTGGCGGAGATCAAGGCAATCCCGGATAACACGCTGGCGGCAATCCAATACCTCGTTCTCTATGACGGACAATGCGAGATTTGTCAGGCTTGTGTGGCTTGGCTGAAAACTCTTGACCACGAGAACAAAACCCTCGCGCTGGCAATCGGCCCGGAAGTCCTATCCATGGTGGATTCCCGGCTCAAACTCGATGAATGCCTGCGGCAGTTGCACGTTGTCACTCCTGAGGGCGAAATCCGAGTTGGCTGGGGTGCCGTCGCGAGTCTGGCTCGCTTGTTCCCATCCACCTGGATCATCGGCTTCCTGGGGCAGTGGTTTCCATTTCGGAACCTGGGAAGGCTCCTCTACGGTTTTGTAGCGACGAACCGCTATTCGCTGAGCAAGTGCAGAGGCGGTGCGTGCCGAGTTGCGAAACCAGACGTAGTACAACGCCAAGCCCAGCTGGGAGCGTTCTGGTCATGTTACACACTCGGTTTCTTCATTCGGTTGCCCCTTGTCTTGTGGGCAGGCATCAGGGCGGCGATTCAAAGGGTAAGCATCTTCGCCCGGACATATCGGCAGCGGCTCGTTCTGCTTGATGGAAAGTTGACCATTTTATTTCTAAATGGGCCCTTACCCAATGCAGTCCCGCTGCTGTTCGGAGAATTGTTTACGGCTGTCCTCTACGACGGAGTCGCTGTCGACCCCGGCTCGCCCAAGATGCGCAGATCACTTCAGCGACACCTTCGCCAGATCAACCCAAGGATCACAAAAGTTATCGCCACGCACGCCCATGAAGAACACGTCGGGAACCTGAACCTGCTCTCAGAACTGACTGCTGCTCCCGTGTACGTATCGGAGATGACCGCCCGATTCCTGACGCCGTTTAAGAAGCTGCCGTGGGTTCGAGCGGCAATCATCGGGCAGCCTCCCAATTTGAAGGAGCCGTACCACCTGCTCGGCGAGGTGGTGCATACCGACTCTGGGCAGTTGCAGGTGATCGCTACACCTGGCCATTGCGACGACCACGTCGTTCTGTATGATCCCGAGGAAAAATTGCTGTTAGCCGGCGATGCCTTCATGGGCAGCTACTTTGCAACGCCAAATCCGGATGTGGACAGCCGCAAATGGCTGGTCAGTCTTGAACACTTGATGGAACTGGACATCGACATTCTGGTCGAGGGACACGGACACGTCCATACGCTGCGGACTGACATTCCCAACGTCTCCGGCGTTGTCATTCGAGAAGATCCGAAGATCGCAATTGCTCGGAAGCTCGACTACATGCGATGGCTTCGCGAGGAGATTGAAACCGGACTTAACGAGGGACTCCCGATTCGAGTTATTGAAGCAAGTTGCTTTCCCTGGGGCAGGCGTACGTCATGGGAGAGTTGTGCCACGGATGAATGCATCCGCCTTCTCAGCCTTGGACATTTCTCGCGAACTGAACTTGTGCGAAGCTTCGTTCGCACGGACTCAAATCCCCTTCCCACTGTCTACGAAGTACGCATGACGGGAGGGCAATGATCTCAATGCCCCTGACCAAAGCGGGACAGGCCAAATCAGGTTGATCCCGCGCACAACGGTGTGGCCACTCACTCCTATTTGTCTTGATGGTTCTTGTTTTGATCGTCGACGAAGTTGTTTCTTGCCTTGACGGTCATCCCATTCAAGAGTTCCAGAAACACGCCATTGGTCCAACCAAAGCCGACGATGTTGCCACGGTAGCCCTCTGCCAACTCGATATTGGACGAATCAGTCACGACGTTGTATTTCTCGCGGATGTTGCCGTCCCGCTCAAAATTGGCGAGGACCATTGCCAGAAACTCTGATGAGATTCGATCGGCCTCCGCGTTGTAGCCGTAACGCCGCAGTCCTTCGACTGCCAACAACTGGATCGGCGCCCACCCGTACGGATAATCCCATTGCACGCCGGTATCCCTGGTGCTCATGGCCAAGCCGCCCTGGAATTCAAACAAGTGCAAGTTCTGAACCACTGAGCGTGCTTTTGCGACAGTCGCGATTCCCGCCCACAGCGGGTAAAACGTAGTCGCGTAGACATAAGAGGACTGATGGTTTGTCAGGAAGTCAAAGTCGAAGAACAGTCCGGCCTGCCGGTTCCAGAGCAAGGCCTGCATCAGCTTTCGCCTTTTCAGCGCTCGTTGCTGCCATATTCGCGCTTGCTGTTTGTTTCCTAACCACAAGCTCATTCTTCCCAGGTCTTCTTCTGTCTTGTACAGAAGGCTGTTCAAACAGACGGGCGCGTAATGGTGGGTTTCAGCGCCGTAAGGGCCGAAGCGAAAACTGATATCAAACCCCGATTCACGCATGCTTCGATCCCCTTTATAGTATTCTGGACTCAGAGCAACGCGCTTCGTTGCGGCGCATTTCGAATCTGTCGCTGAAGGAATCTTGCCGTCACAAACTTCCACCGAATACTCCGGATAGGGGAGCGATTCCAAGGTGTTGGACTGAACCAGGTTAGGGCTCTGCCGATTTTCACGAAGAAAATATGCGAGAACGTCGTGATAGTAACCAGCTTCATCGTGCAGGCCTTCAGGAACCGGGCCGTTCCCGAAGTCATAGTAGCGCGACAGGCCGGTTGCTCCCGCCAAGTGCGGCTCATGTATCCACATCTGATAATCCCGTTCTGCATACTGATAAGCGCGAGCCAACCAGGTTCGATCAGCTTGGCCCTGCCCTTTCTCCTGAGTGCATAGCGCCACGATCATCGAACTGAGAAAAGGTGGTTGCGAGCGGGTCAAGTAATAAGTGCGGTTCGCATTCAGTACGGCGCCATAATGCTCAATCTCAAAAAAGAAGTTTTCGACCATATTCCGGGCGAGTTCGGTCTTTCCATCACGCAACAGGCCGAGAATAATGAAATAACTGTCCCACCCATACATCTCATTGAAGCGTCCTCCCGGAGCGACGTACGGATTTTCCAGGAAAAGCAGCCCCGGCGGCTGAATTCTATTGCCCGTCACCTGCCCTGGCTTGCTGATCACAAGAGGTAGATGTTCTACCTTCATGCCGCATTCGTGTGAAAGCTTCTCGAGTGCCGGGGAAATGTGGAAATCGCGAGGCAGGTAGAGCAGAGACGTCTCGGTGAACTTGATGTCAACAATACCCTGGCAGGTCGTAGTCGAACGCGTCAGTTCCGCCCAGCCGCGAGAGATATAGTCGAGAATTCTGCGCAGCCTGCGGTCTTGATTCAGTGGGTTCCGAATGACTTGCGCCTCACTGTTTGTACCGCGAGACAACAAAACCATGAAGAGCACCGCCCAGCATACGGAAGCGCGAGACAGACGTGCATAGGACGCGCTCATCACGTTCAATCGATGCCCGTTTTCGATTGATGGTTGGCTTGATCGTCGCCTGATTAAACTCGGCAGGGTGCCTGCATGCCGCTTCGGCACTCACTTGGGGCTGGGCACAGAGGGTTTGACGCTGTCAGCTGCCTTTTGAACTGCCTCGACCGGACTTGACTCCAGATAGTAAAGTGTCGGCTCGCTCTCACGCTTAGCGAGGAAGCCGCCGCCCGATTTCGCGATAGAGACTGTCTCTACTCGTTTGCCATCGTCAGAAATCACTGTGAGTTTGATCGTGGGATTGGCAAAGCCGGAATCAACGAATTTGCTCGCGGTCAGGTCGCGCAGGTCAGAGATCAGCTCCAGCACGGTACCGGCATCCATCTTCTTTCCGTTCGACCACCAGTCGGCACCGCCCCTCGTCAGGAAATATGCTTTGGAACCAGCGTGCATCTCGATCTTGTTGGGATCGTTGTAGCCAAAATCGAACACTTTCTTATCGCGGAAGTCATCGAGCTTTTTGTCGAGCGCCTGACCGAGGCTGGAGTCCACTCTGTAGACCCCATCGACCACGGTCGACTTTGCATAATAGGTGTCCTTGCTCTTGCGAACTTGAAGCACTTCCGTTCCGGAGGGGTCGGTTACTTTTGCAGTCGCCACCGGTGTCGCGCGGGCAAAAGCCGACGCGGTCTCCTTCGCGTCGTTCTCCGGGCCGCTGAGATCCATACGGGCGTCGGTCAGTTTTCCAACCAGTTCGCCAACCTGAACGCTGTCGGCACGAAGCGGTTTAGGCTTCAGGATCTGCCACTCGTCTTTGTTGCGTCCAAATTCGATTAGCTGATCTTTCGCGGTGAGTTCCACGCGGCTGACTTTGTCGGCACTCGCCGTCAGCAGGTGCTTGTCGCACAGATCATTCAGACTCTTGTCGATGCTGGTCTTGTTGTAGCTGGCAATGGTGAAGATACGGGGATCACCGGCCAGCATCGCGTAGACGGCACCTCCTGCAGGTGTGTCATCGCCGAGCAAGAGCCTTTGCGTTTTATTGTCTTTCTCAGTGATGTCGACCTCGACAGCCGGGCTATCAAGACCAAAGGGCTTGAGATCCGAAGTCTTGTCTTCCACCACGCGCTCGCAATTCAGGAGAGACAGCGTCGAAAGCGCGCCCGAAACAGTACTTTGATCCGCACGGAGCGGCTTGGGCTGGACGATCTGCCAATTGCTGGAATCGGCTTTTGCGAGAACGATCGGATCGGCATCCTTTTTCTTGAGCTCAAGTTTGGTAATCGAAGCTTCGTCCAACTTGAGGATCGACGGCGGAGCATCGGCGGACGCTTTTGCGATTTCATCCGCCGGTTTTCGATGTTCCGACCAGTAAAGCGTGCCGGCAAGGGCAATGAGAACAAACGTTGCAACCATCAGGCTACGAATTTTCATGGCGCTTCTCGAGACGAGCCTCGGACCGAGGGATCTTCGTTACCTCCTTTTCCACCAGACGCCGATGCCGGCGACGATGACGATCCCCGGCAAGAGAAATTGGCTGGTCGCGCGCACCCAGCCCAATTGGGCACGTGTCATCGTGATGCGGCGATCTTCCTGCTGTTTCGGCCGGATGGAGATCAGATCTTCGTCAGATGAAAGCCAGTTGATCGCGTTCAGGGCAAGGTCGCTGTTTCCGTTGAAATCGATGAAGCGGTTCGCAACCCAGGATGAGCTCCCCACCACGACAAAACGCCCTTGTGACTTCTCTTTGCCTGTTTCATAGGTTCCAGCGGCCGCAATCGTCAGGGGCCCTTTCTTGTTCTTGGGATCGTTGACGTTGACCGCCGCTGAACTTAGATTGCTTGTCGCCAGGCTGCTCCCTGAGGAATCGAATAGCTTCTGCACGCTTGCCTTATCGGTGTTCTTGATCTCGATCGAGCGCGAGAGAGGAAAACCGGTGGCTGTCGCCTTCATGTCGCTCACAATCGGCTGAGAAGCGTAACTGGTAACCAGAGCCACCTGCGGACCCAGCCCAGCCAACTGTCCAATCGGGTTCAGATCGAGAATCAGATCCTTGTCCATGGTCACGCCCCAGCCTTGCAGTACGGCGGTCAGTGCGTCGTTGTCGGCGATTTCGTCGTGGCCAAGTTTCAGCGGAGGATCGAGCATCAACAAGGCGCGACCGCCATCTTCAACGTACTTCTTGATTGCGTCCACTTCCGGTTGTTCGTAATTTCGGGTGGGACCGGCCACGACCAGAGTCGTGCAATCGCTCGGTACCTCGGCCTTCTGCAGCAGGTCGATCGTCTTGCTCTCGTAGTCGTCCTTGTTGAGAAGATCCTTGAAGTGAGAAAGGCCCTCACGGTCGCTGTCGCCAAGCTGATGCTCGCCGCTCCCACTCACGAAGCAGACGGTGCGTGTATTGTTCTTCAGGTCGCGAATGAAGGCACCGGTGATGCCTTCTTCCGTCATGCTCTTGGCTTCTTCCTTCTTCAATCCAACCTGCACGATGGCAGTACCGAATTCCCTGATCCCCGCCTCCCGCGCGGCTTGGGGGTTCTTGTCAGGATCGATGTATTCCACCTTTACTTTGGGAGACAGGTTCGCGTATTCATCGAGCAGATCTTTCCCGTCGCGGAATCGCGTGCTCTGATTGAAGTACGTAATGGTCGCGTCTTGCTTGAGACCCTTGACGATCTTCGAGGTCTGCTCGGAGAGGCTATAACGCTTGTTGGAGGTCGCGTCGAACGACTTGTTGTACCGGTCCGCAAGCAGATTCGCGACCACGACGGCCGCAATCACGATAAGAATGTAGGTCGTTGCGTACGCCGCATACCTGGTTTGTCTCGCCTTGAGCCATTGACTTGCCATCATGATCTCCCGAATATGACCTGGTCACTAGACCTCCAGAGTACGATCTCCGGACGTGATCTCTGACTATGACCTCCAACGCAGGGATTCCATCGATCGCGCGGTGAAAAAGAGCCCCAGAAAAATCACCGTAAGATAAAAGACTGCGTCTTTGGAATCGATGACTCCCCGGCCGAACGACTCGAAGTGCGCGATGATCGACATGTACGAGAGCACGTGCGCCCAACTTGCCGTTTCGTATTCGCCCACCCAGCCCACGACCCACAACAGTAATTCGACGCCGAACGTGGCCGCGCCGGCGATGATCTGATTCCTGGTAAGCGTGGAAATGAAGGTGCCGATCGCCAGCAGTGCGCCCGCCTGCAGCAATAAACCGAGATAGCCCACTGCCAGCGGCTTCCAGTCCGGATTACCGTACTTGAAGAGAAACGCGAAGTTCAGCGCCGTGAAAAGCAGCAGGCAGGAATAGAGGATCATCGCGGCCAGCCATTTCCCAACAATGATTTCCAGGTCGCGGATTGGCGAGGTCGCCAGCAGTTCGATCGTGCCGGTGCGCTTCTCTTCCGCGAACAGCCGCATTGTGATCATGGGAATGAAAAACAGCCCGATCACGCCCACGTTCGAGAGCAGAGGCCGGATGATCTGTTCATTCAGGTTCATGGGATACATCTGGCCGCGCATCTGCATCTCCATGCCCTCAATCACGAAGTAGCCCAGCGCGTTCCAGAAAAAGAAACCGAAGATCACACCGAACATGGTCAGCAGGAGATAGGCGACGGGCGAGGCGAAGTAGCTGCCCAGTTCTTTTCGACAAATGATCCATGCATTTCTCATTGCCGTGGCTCCTGCGCCGAAGCTTCCCGATCGTCGGACAGATCGCCGGCGGTTGACTGGCTTGCCGTGAGCTGCAGGAAGACTTCTTCCAAACTCATGGCGGCGGGCCGCAGCTCGTTGAGATCCCAGCCGGAGTCGACTACGGCACGTGCCAGATCGCCTCGGACGAGGCGTCCCTTCTGGCTCTCCACTTCGAAAAGAGCTCGGCTGTCAACCTGCTGCTTGCAGAGCACGCGGCTGACACCGGAAACCTGCTCGAGCTTGTGCTGCACGATCGGAACCTCCAGACTTCCGTTGCGTCCGGCGACCTCGACCAATACGGATTCAGCTCCGCGTGCCCGCGCTTGCAGATTCCGCACCGAGTCTGTCGCGACCAGCTTCCCCTTGTTGATGATGATCACTTGTTCACAGGTCTGCTCGACTTCGGGAAGAATGTGCGTGCTGAGGATAATGGTGTGCTCGCCCGCCAGATCTTTGATCAAGTCCCGCGTTTCGTTGATCTGCTTCGGATCGAGTCCGGCCGTAGGCTCATCGAGAATCAGTACGTCTGGATTGTGAATAATGGCCTGTGCCAGGCCAACTCTTTGCCTGTAGCCTTTGGACAATTTCCCGAGAAGCTTCGTTCTGACATCGGCGACCGCACAGCGTTCGCAAACGTAGTCCACTCGCTTACGCAAGTTTGTTCCTGATAGCCCCTTCAGCTTCCCCACAAATTTCAAGTATTCGGCCGTCTCCATCTCCGGATAAATTGGCGGAGTCTCGGGCAGATAGCCGATTCGTCGCTTCACCTCAAGCGGGTCTTCGAGGACATCAAAGCCGGCCACGGACGCCGTGCCCGCTGATGGCGGCAAGAAGCATGTGAGGATGCGCATGGTCGTCGTCTTGCCGGCGCCGTTGGGGCCGAGAAATCCAACGATCTGTCCCTTCGCCACTTCAAATGAGATTTGATCGACAGCGGTGGTGCGCGCATACCGTTTGGTCAGTTCTTTTACAGTAATCATAAGCAGTTGTTGTCAACAGCCAGAGCGTTCAACTGTTAAGCCGAATCACACTTGAACGAGGTGGGATCGTTCCATGTTAAAAAGTGTGCCGCAATCATGTCAATTTGCCTCAGGGCCCGGCGGAGCCTTCATGGCCGTGCCAGCGCCCTGCCCTGCGGGGTCCATACATCACTCTGCTTGGCTGGTTTTACGTTTAGAGCGGACCGGTCGCACGTAATTTCATCGGCCTGGCAAGCCAGGATGTTCTGGCGACGTTGAGCGACAGCCACCTCCTTCTCGTCGGCTGGCTTCAATTGAGACTCGTCACAGTAGCCGCTGCCGCTCTTACACGCCAGCAGGTTCTTTTGATAATTCAACTGGGCAACATCATTCGCGTCCGAGGGCGTCAGCAAAGATGTGTCGCACGGATCCTGCCCCGTTTGACAGGCTAGAAGATTGCGTTCCCGCTCAAGCTGCTTCACTTCCCCGGCCTCGGATGAGGTCAGCAACGAGTCGTCGCAAGAATTCAGTCCGGTCTCACAATTCAGCCTGTTCTGGTCTGCCTGGATTCTTGTCACCTTCCGCGCTTCCGCCGGGGTAAGGACTGACTGCTCACAGGTCCCGATGGTCGTTTCACAGGCGAGAGCATTCCGGCGCTGTTCCAATTTGGCGACTTCCGCTGACTCCACGGAGGTCAGGGCGGAGTGGTCGCATTCGCCGTTGCCCGTCAAACACACCCAGAGATTCTGATCGTGCTGCACATCGGCGATCTGCTTCGCCTGAGTGCTGCTCAGCAGTGAATGATCACACATTCCTACTCCGTCCACACAATCGCGCAGATTCTGCTCCCGGCTGCTGGCGGGAGTCTGCGCGAAACCACAACAGGCAAGAAGACCACACAACAGACAAGTCAGGAAAGCGCGCTGCATTCCAATCCTCCGTTTCTGAAAACGCCGTGTGCGATGGTTGCCGCTTCTTTTTTCTGAAGGCCGCGACGACTACGAACGATTTGTGTCAGTTCTGCTTCGCTTCGGCGCGTAACGATTTGTCGGTGGTTGCAGAATTAGCAGCCAACTCCACTTTCCGCAAACTCGGCTGAGTCCTCTGCCAGAGAATCCGCGCGTCGGATGCATCGTTTGGAAATGCCTCTGTAGATTGCTTTCCTGCGGGCTCGAGGATGATATCAACTCGACGGTTGTACGCAAGCCACGTCGCCTGTGGGTTACGCTTCATCCACTTCTCCGGCTTTTGCGAGTCTTCCCCTTGAAGCGTCGAAACTTCTTTCTTGCTCAGCTCGTCTTGCTTGCCCTCAGCGCGGGTCTGAATCTGATCCGCCGCAATGCCCTGTGAAACGAGGTAGCTCTTCACCAGTTCCGCCCTCCGCTCGCTGAGCTTCAGGTTGTACTTCTTCGAGCCGCGCACATCGGCGTGTCCAATCACCATCAAGCTGGCATGGTCTTGCGCGTATTGTTCGTGTTGCTTGAACCGACCGGCGGCATCGGCAAGCGCGGCCTTTTCGGTAGTGACAAGGCCAACCTTAGGATGCCGTAATGCGGGATAGTTGGTCGGATAGAAGAGGCTGGCCAGCGTCACGGGCGGCGCCGGGTCGATGGACCCGACAATGTGCAAGGCAGCTGTTTTCGTGATTGTTCCCCCGCATGGATTGGCAGCCGAAAGGATATAGTCAACGACTTCATTCACCGGACCGGTACCCGTCTGTTTCGGTCGGGCTTCGACGGTTCGGCTTCCGCTCGTGCCTTCGCTGCCTAAGGGCGTAATCGTCACCTGGCTGGCGTTAGAAGCGGACCAATTCAACGTGGTCGGATCGTCCTGCACCACCTTGTCTCCGATCTTGTGAAAGTGCACCTCTGGCTGGGTGAACGTCAGCATCGCGGTGGGTTGTGCATCAACATTCACGGTTGCGGTTTGAGTAACGTCGCCGCCCGGACCCTTGGCCACCAGCTCATATTTTGTTGTCTTGGTTGGATTGACCGTGCGATCGCCGCTGGGCGAAACATTGCCGAGGCTCGTGATGGACACCGCCACAGCGTCGGCTGATCTCCAATTCAACTGAGTCGGCTGGCCACATCCCAGAGCCGTCGACTTCGCGCTAAGCTCCGCGGTCACTGGAGCGATCGGCACGATAGCGCTGGCGACACCGGCGTGGAATCGCGGTTGAGGGCCAAGGGTATTGCCCTTTGCCCAGTCCCTGGTTTTCATTTTGCCGTTCTGGTCGAGGTAAACCGTTACCTGTTGACCCGCCTTCACATTCACCGCGCCTGTCCAGACTGGATTTCCTTCCCGCGTGACCGTGACGTTGTAATTGCCAGGCTTCACGAGGAGGCGCTGATGCCAAATCCAATTCCAGTCGAACTCGTCGACGTGGCCGACAAAATAGTCCGGTGTCGAACCGTTGAGTAACACGGCTGCCCGTGGATGGCCCTTGAATTCGATGTCCCCGAACGGGCCAGATACCTTGTCGCCCGACGCCTGCAACGCTACCGAAATGTCAGTGGTCTTCCTGGAATCGATGTGCACTTGTTGCGTATTGGGGATGTAACCGTAGTTGCGAACGCTGACTTCATGAGAACCGGGATCGAGATCGATGGTCTGACTTCCATCGCGGATTGCCTTACCATCTACAAACACGTATGCCTGCTTGGGACTCACGTGGATCTTCAGCTTGCCTGTGCTGCCGCTGGATTGGGCGAGTGACGGCAGTGCGACCAATGAGAAGCCGACGGCAATCAGAAATGCGAACAGGGCCTGGGCTTTCGGGAATGTCATAGAAATCTCTCCTTATTCAGCGCATTGACGTGCGCCTGAACACCAATGAGTTGCCGCCAGGATCGGCCGCACTACTACCCCCCGGCGCGAGATGGCTGATCCGCGTGCAAAGTCGTCAATCCCCATTCTCATCGCTGTTGCGGGTGGCTCCTTTTGAAGAGAAGGCAACGTGCGCCGAGTCCGACGAAGTGGTTTGATCGTGCTCACAACAAGACTCAATTACTGCCTCAGGTAATTGGATTCGTGACGGCTAACATTTAGTTGTATCGTATCACGATATAATCTCGCATGAGAAAGCATTATGAATCCAATGCCTTAGCAGCGGAGGATGCGGGCGAACCTGGCAGGCAAGCCCATCCGAGAACGGTGCAGAAATCAGTTGGCTGCGAGGCCGAGTGAGTCGGTTGCAGTATCTACGATGGCTTTGCCGATCATCAGCGAAGCCGTTGCCGCCGGTGAAGGAACGTTGAGCACGTGCAGCACTTTGCCGGAAGGAACAAACTGGAAGTCATCGACCAGGCCACCGTCGGGCTTGAGGGCCTGGGCGCGAACTCCGGAACCACCGGGAACGAGATCTTTCTCCCCGATCTCAGGGAGCAGCCGTTGCAACGCGCGAACGAAGGCCGCCTTTGATAGCGAACGATGCCATTCGTCGAGACCGTTGCGCCAATGTTGGCGAGCCATGCGCCAGAAGCCGGGGAATGCCAGCGAAGAGGCCAGATCGCGCAGGCTGATGTCAGTATGGCGATAGCCTTCGCGAGCCAACGCGAGCACCGCGTTCGGGCCGGCATCCACTCTCCCAGTGATGCGACGCGTGAAGTGCACGCCGAGAAACGGAAACCGCGGATCGGGCACGGGATAAATCAGCGCATGCACCAGCGCGGCGCGTTCGGGAACGAGGTCATAATATTCGCCGCGAAAAGGAACGATCATGACTCCCGGCTCGTCGCCGGCCATGCGGCTGACGCGGTCACTGAAAAGGCCAGCGCAGTTGATGAGCCAGGTCGTAGCAAAAGCGCCCTGCGAGGTTTCGACGACGATTTCGTCCGCCTTACGCTGGATGCCCGTTGCCGCCGTGCCAGTCAGAATCGTGCCGCCGCCGGCGGAAATCAGTTCCGCATACTTCTCGCATACCAAGGCATAGTCGGTCACTCCCGTCGAGGGCACGACCAGGGCTTGCAGGCCAGCAGCGTGGGGTTCAATTCCGCGCAGTTCTTTGGGTCCGATGAGACGAAGATCCCTGAGACCATTGGCCTCTCCGCGCTTGCGCAGATCGTCGAGTCGCGGAAGCTCATCGGCACGCGTGGCGACGATCACTTTGCCGCAAACCTGGTGGGGAACGCCGTGTTCGCGACAGAACTCCACCATGGCGGCGGCTCCGGTAACGCACAGGCGTGCCTTCATGGACCCCGGCTTGTAATAGACGCCGGAGTGAATGACGCCGCTGTTGTGTCCGCTTTGATGGCGGGCAACGCGGTCTTCTTTCTCAAGAAGAAGAAGTCGCAATCGCGGCAAGCGGCGGATGATTTCGAGCGCGACGCCAAGCCCCACCACACCGCCGCCAATGACGATCACGTCGTGGCGAGAATTAGTCATTGAGTTAACACGACTGTCAGAACTTGGGACGCCAAGGTCAACGCATTAGTTTACGACGAGAGTCACCTGCGTGCTCTGACCTGCATCGGATGGGGTGCCGGATGATGTTCCCGTCACGGTGATTTTGTAAGTACCGGACGGAGTTCCCGGATGCCCGCCACCACCGCCTCCACCGTTGCTGACACCGCTGCACGAAATCAGAATCAGCATCGAAAGTACAAGGATTGCAACCGAGCCGGTGGCCGCGATTTTGCGCTTGCCACGACCCATGCCGCATCCGATCACGAGTCCCGGAAACAGCACCCACAGGGCATAGAAGATCGAACGACGGCCGTCCCGTCGATCCGACGCCGTTGTCGGCGCGGTCGTGGCAATGCTCATGACCACGTTCGCAGCCGAACCGCCAGGCGTCACCGGTGCGGCGGGAATGAACTGGCATTGCGTCAGAGCCGGCAGCCCCGAACAGGACAACGTTACCGCACCGTTAAATGAGGAACCTGTCGGTTGAATCGTGAGGTTATACGGTCCGGTCGTCTGTCCCGCGTTCACGGTCTGGCTGGCGGTCGAAGACGTGAGCAGAAAATCCTGCACGATTGTCAGGACGACAGTAAACGAGTGGCTGGGGGCTCCGGTCGTGTCTTGGGTGTTGATGTTGATGTTGTACTGCCCTGGGATGGCATTCGTGGGAGTGTTGATGGTAGCCGTGAGACCCGCCGTGCCTCCTGCGGCAAGGGTGATGGGATTTACCGGAGATAGCCCGCACATTGTGCCAGCGAGCGCGCTGGCATCGCAGGTGGCGTTAACTTTCCCGGCGTAGAAGGCGGACGCCTTAAAAGTGAGATTCACTGTCCCTTGGCCACCGGGAGCGAGAGATAGAGATTGTGTTCCGCTGAGCGAGTAGTCGCCGACGTTGAATGCAACCGAGATCGTGTGCGTCACCGAGCCGGAGACCCCGCTGACGGCAAGTTGATAGGTTCCCGCGGTGAAGCTGGTCCCGTTGATCGTCAGGTTCGCCGTCGCCGGGAATGAACCGACTGACGTTGGGCTCACGCCGCAGCTATCGGCGCCGAACGTCGCTGCGCAACTCAAGTTGACAGTGCCGTTGAAACCATCCTGCGAAGCGATTCCGATCGGCCCGTTTGTACCGGTGCTGCCCGCGTTGACCAGTGGAAATGGCGAGGGTTCGCTCAGAATGAAATCCGGATCGCTGGTGACGACCAATGTGAAGGAAGTTGTGAGCGCGGCCGCGGCTCCCGCAGTCGTCGCCTGAATCGTCACCGGATAGCTGCCGGCTGTGGTTCCGGCAGGCACGGTCACTGTCGCTGTCATTGACACAGGGTCGGCCGATGTGGGGTTGACAGTGCTCCCCGGCGTGAAGGTGCAGCTCGCGTTTGCAATGCTGAGACTGCAGGAAATCGAGACGCTCTGATTGAATGATCCGGCCGCCGTCACCTGGAAGCTCACTGGAGACGACGTGGTTCCTCGCGGCACGCTCACGCTGGAGGGCGATGGCGTGGTCAGAGCAAAGCTGACTATGTGCAGAGTAACAGGGACCGCATGCGTCACGTGATTTGCATCCGATCCAGCTCCCTGCAGGTTGAAGTTGTAATCCCCGACCGCGCCTCCGGTTGTCATTGTGAACGGCGTGTTGGTGCCGGGAGTGAGGGTGGCCGGCGAAGGCAGACACGTGCTCGGCGGTGCGGTCGTGCCCGCGGTGCACGTTAAGGTGATGAGGCTTGCATAGCCGTTCAACGCGGTTGCGGATCCGGTGAATGCAGCGGTCTGGCCCAGAAGAGCCGTGAGCGGCGAGTTCGAAACGGCAAGCTGGAAGCCTGGGGTTGCAACTAGATTAAATTGCCAAATCCCGCGGCCGTAGGTGGAAGCGCGCAACAGTTCCTGGCCACCGTAGTAGAAAATTCCAAGAGCAGTGACGGCTACGTTAGGCAGGAATCCGGCCAGGGTTCCGCTCGGAATTGGTCCCATCTCGGTCCAATTCGCACTTGCAGTTGAGCTCGCGAACACTCCGACATCGGTCGCGACATATACTTCAGGAAGCGCGGGATCAACGATCACTGCATTCGCCGGCGCATCCGGCAAGTTGGCGGTGAAATCAGTCCAAGTCGTACCAGCGTTGGTCGTCTTCCAGACATGGCCTGCGCCTCCGGTGAAGCCCATGACTGTGACATAGGCGGTTGAGCCGGATGAATCCGACGGATCGATGGCCGCACCTGAGATGGGAAACTGATTTGGGTTGATGTTCCCCTGCGGTCCGTTGTTGGTAACGTCGGCAAAACTGAACGCACCGGACGTGGCATTCGTCGTAACCCAGACGTGACCGCCAGTCGGCGAGGAAAGAGGTTGTTCGAGCGGGCCGAACCCGTTCGTCGTGGCATAAATGACCTTTGAGCCGTTGTTGTCGGGTGGGCCTCCGGCGGCAATGGCGCGCACTAGATTTACTTCACTCCCGGAGCAGGTTCCTGAGCCCAAGGTATCGAAGTTCGGGCTCAGTAGGCTGTAAGTGCCTCCGGCGCGCGGGCCGCGCCACAAGCGGCACGTGCCGATCACCAACGCCGTAGGCGACTGCGAATCCATGATGTAAGGAAAATAAAACGCGCCGTCGTCGCCGCCCAGTGTGCTGCTGGTGATCAGAGAGCTAAATGTGCTATCAGTGCAATTCACGCCGTTTGGGCAGAACTGGACGCCGAGACCGCCGGGCGGAATATCGGGATTCGAGGCATACCAATGCGAGGTCTGGGTAGGATCGATGGCGTTGTAGCCGCCATCGCCGCCGAGCACATTTCCCCAACTCGGATTCGTCGTCGCCTGGCTTGTCGCAGGCGATCCATTGTCCTGCGTGCCGCCCAGCAATGTGTTGGGATCGGTGGGATGCTGCGAGAAGCTGACAAACTGCGTCATCGATCCTAGATTCTGGTTGAGATCATCGAATTGGTTTGCGCCCGAGCAGGAACCGGTTGCAAGACCGGTGAATCCGTTGAGCGCGCGGTAGATTCCGCCATCGTTGGCGAAATACATCAAGTCGTTGCCGGAATCCGCCCCCGAAGCTGGAATCACATATGCCAGCGCATGCTGGTCGGGATGCACGTGAGAGGGCGCAGCAATCGGATCGCATCCATACACATGGGTGAGATTGAGAAAGGGAGATGACGTGCACGAAGGATTCTGCGAGTTGATCGAACACTTGTAGACGTTGATTGCCCCCGCATACAAATCAGTGCCAGTCGCGTCGGGTACGGCGAGCAATGCGAGGTTATATGAGCCCTGCTCGACGCCGCAGCCGTCGGCATCGCCGCAATTCGCGATTGCACTGTCGGAAATTGGATTCCATGTGGCGCCGCCATTCAGGCTCTGCCAGATCCCGCCGTCGACCGGGTCGCCAGTGGAAGAGAGATAAATGATCCAGGCATACATCTCGTTCCGCGCAGGCACGACCGTGATCTCCGCGCGGTAGACGGGACACGCATAATTGTTTGAGGTGGACTGGGGAGGGCAGGCGGAGGTACTGAGGAGCGAGCCTCCGGGCTGTGCCGCGAGTCGAGTCCAGTTCACGCCATCGGGCGACGAGTAGAAGCCGTGGTAGCGAATGGCCGCGAAAAACAGACCAGCGCCAGCGTTGTAGACGACCGACGTCGCGGAGGTAGCATCGGTCGCTACGCCGGAGTCGGTCAGCGCATCATACGTCCAGGTTTGGCCGGCATCGAGCGAAGTGTAGAGTCCGCGCGTAGTATTCTCCGTAACAGCTCCGTCGATCATTCCCTCCGACGAAGTGGCCATCGCTGAGACAACCGTACCGGTCTGTCCAGTCGCTGTGCTGAACGCCATGCGCGTTCCGCCAAGTCCGCTGAACGAAAGAGCTCCGCTGTTGGCGGTGGAGATCAGAGTCCACGTATTTCCGGCGTCAGTCGAGCGCAGGATACCCAGACCAAAGTATGAATCCGACGAGTTGTTGGCCTCGCCGGTAGCTGCGAGAATCAAAGTCTTTGTCGGAGCGGTATTGCCGGGCTGGATGGCGATTGCTCCAATCGAGAGCGTGGCTTGATCGTCGGTGAGCGGAGTCCACGCCACGCTGTTCGCCGTGCTGCTGGCCGCATTCGTGGATTTCCAGATTCCTGCTTGCGCGCCCCCAATGTAGAGCGTGTTCCCCGTCGGGTCAGCCGGATCGATAGCGACTGCGGTCGCGCGTCCCGAAACCTGGTGATAATCCTGGGTGCCGTTGCCGGTGGCATCGGAAGCCAGCGGCACCGGTCCGAGTGGCGTCCACGCTCCCGAAGATCCCGAAGGCTGGCCGCTGTCACGGACTACATTCGCGCCGGCGGCCGCATGCTGCTCCCGCATTTGGAGTTTGGACTGGTAGGCTCGGTGACGAAGCTCCGCGGAGGGTTGTCCACGTACGAGGCGTCCTCGAAAGAACCACTCGTCGCGCTCCTTGACATGGTCCGCTTCGGAATCGGAAATCGAGGTTTCAGGGACCGTCTGCTTTGCGCCTTGAGCCTGTAAGGCCGGAACAGCGAACCGGCAAACCAGAGATAGCACTAAAATTCTAAGGAAGAAAAGAACACCACTGCTCGTCATGATGACGCTCACATGTCAGTATCGGAAGGAGCCGAGGGCGAAGCAACGCAAAAGCGGCGGTTCGCATGCGCTCCGGACCACTTCGGGAAAAGGCGTCTGACGGCTGCAAGCCGACGTGGAATCGCGTCCGCCTGTACAATCACTCTCCACGGCAGGTTCCGAAAGAATGTTCGGTTGAAGGAGACAGAAATGGGCGGAATTAGACGATTTACTTCTTGCGTCCTGCTTGCCGTATGCATTCTTCTGAGCGGGGCTCTGTCACCGGCGCAGCAGAAGCTTAAAGAACTCACCGTCGCCGCCGCGGCCGATCTGAGTTCTGCGCTGAAGGAAATCTCCGACGGCTACGAAAAAAAGACAGGAGTGACTGTTAAGCTTTCCTTCGGAGCCTCGGGCGCGCTGACACAGCAGATCGAAAACGGAGCTCCGTTCGACGTTTTCTTTTCCGCTGACATGAACTACCCGAAGCAGGTCGTTGTCTCCGGCAACGGAGACGCAGCAAGTCTTTATGAATACGCCGTGGGAAAGCTGGTGCTGTGGGTTCCGGCGGATTCTGGGCTCGATGTCGAGCACAAGGGCATCGACATTCTGCTGGATCCGTCAGTCAAGAAGATCGCCATCGGCAATCCCCAGCACGCTCCGTATGGCCGGGCTGCTGTGGCCACATTGAAGCATTACGACCTGTACGACAAAGTGTCAGACCGCCTGGTGTTGGGAGAGAATATTGCGCAGGCCGCGCAGTTTGTGGAGTCGGGGAACGCGCAAGCTGGCTTCGTGGCGTTCGCTCACGCGGTCGCGCCCAGTATGCAGGGCAAGGGCAAGTATTGGGTAGTCCCGGCGGAAGCCTATCCTCCGCTCGCGCAGGGAGTGATTATACTTTCGCACTCGCAGCACAAGAAAGAAGCAGCGGAATTCCTCGAGTTCATCAAGACGATGGAAACGGCTGAGGTATTTCGAAAATACGGATTTTCTCTGCCGTAGAAGGAGTGGCGACTTCATTTTGCCCCTGTTCCGAGGGCGTCGCGCTTTGAGACGCTGAAAAGCAGAAAACGACAGGATTCCCGAAAACGCACCACCATGGCCATCGACTGGCAAACATTCTGGCTTACGCTGCAGTTAGCGATCATCGTGTCGGTGATATTGCTCGTGCTTGGCTTGCCGATTGCCTACTGGATTGCATTTTCCCGCCAGAGCTGGAAGTTTCTGGTGGAAGCTGTCGTCGCGCTGCCGATCGTGCTTCCGCCCACCGTCCTCGGATTTTATGTTCTGGCCGCGCTCGGACCTCACAGTCCTGTTGGACGTTGGTGCATCTCTCTGACCGGTCATACGCTGGCGTTTAGCTTCAGCGGGCTGGTGATCGGGTCGATTCTTTACAGCCTGCCCTTTGCCGTGCAGCCGTTTGCGGCATCCTTTGCCGGCGTCGATCGCAAGCTGATCGCAGCTTCAGCCACGCTGGGAGCTTCCCCGCTGCGAACCTTCTTTCGCGTCATCGTGCCACTCTCCCGGCCCGGCCTGATCGCTGGCCTGGCGCTCAGCTTCGCCCATACCATGGGAGAGTTCGGCGTCGTGCTCATGGTTGGCGGCAACATACCCGGAGTTACGAGGACCGTTTCCATCGACATCTATGACCGGGTGCAAGTATCTGATTACGCCGGCGCTAACGCGACTGCGCTGCTGTTGCTGGTGCTCTGCTTTGTTGTGCTGGCCGTTGTGTATGGCTTCAACCGTAGGGTTTGGACGATTGGCCCCGTAGAATAGACTTCGATGAGCGACCTCCGTACGGCTGAATCTGCCGAAATTTCATCGCCGGCTTCCCTTCCAGACGACCCAGCCGCCAACCCGCCTCTCAAGGTGCAGATCCGTAAGCGTTTCGCGGAGGAGCAAGCATTTGTTCTAGACGTTGACCTGCGGGCTCAGCCGGGATTCACCATCTTGTTCGGGGCGTCCGGGGCGGGTAAAACCACCTTACTGGATTGTGTTGCCGGATTAGTGGTGCCGGATTCGGGACGCATCGCGATCGGGGAACGTGTCTTGTTTGACGCCGGGCAGCGCATTGATCTTGCGGTAGCAAAGCGCCACCTCGGATACGTCTTTCAGACCCTCGCCCTGTTCCCGCATCTCTCCGTAAAACAAAATGTCGAATATGGCCTGACTCATCTGCGGCAGGCGGACCGTTCCCAACGCGCGTCAGCAGTTCTCCAGGCTTTCCGCATAGCACATCTGGCCGGGCGCAATGCTCGCGAAATCTCCGGCGGCGAGAGCCAGCGCGCGGCTCTGGCGCGGACGCTCGTCACCGACCCAGCGGTGTTACTGCTCGATGAACCGCTGGCGGCGCTCGATGCGCCGACCAAGGCGAAGATCATTGAAGATCTGCGCGAGTGGAATCGCGCGCACGGCATTCCCATTCTCTATGTCACGCACAGCCGCGAGGAAGTTTTTGCCCTCGGCGAGCGCGTAGTGGTCCTCAACGCAGGGCGCATCGCGGCGCAGGGCACGCCCCATGAAGTCATGACCGCGCCTCTGCAGGAAACCGTCGCGCAGTTGGCGGGCTTCGAGAATATTTTCGATGCGACGGTTGAGGCAGTTCGTCCCGAGCGCGGGACGATGACTTGCCGGATCGCCGCCGAAGGCGAGCCGCTGGTGCTCGAAACTCCGCTGGTGCGTGGCGGAGTCGGAGCCGCACTGCGCATCGGAATTCGCGCTGGCGACATCCTGCTGGCAACCGAGCCTCCGCAGGGACTCAGCGCGCGCAATATCATTCCCGGCCGCATTTCGGTGCTCGAGCAACGCGACGTCATCGTCGTGGCGCGGGTGAAATGCCGTGTCGGAATGGAGGTCCATCTCACGCTCGCCGCCCGCGACTCGCTGCAGCTTGCGTCCGGCAAAGAGGTCTGGCTGGTGATCAAGACACATTCGTGCCACTTGATGCAAAGGTAAGCCATTATCTTGCGGATCTCTATGAACACGTGTCTTTTCTTGGTGATCTGCACCGACAGATTGCGAAAATCCCGAATGGCGGCAAGGTTCGCCTTCACTTAAAACCCGGTCCGTCCGAATAACGCAACTTTTGCGTCGAGTACTTCATACTTTTCCATCTCAATCACCGCGATCCACTGCCCTTTGCGTTCTTCCGAAAACACGATCCGGCCGCCAAGAATTCGCGCGGCGGCCTGCGGCGGCAGATCGCGATGGTAGCCGAAAAAACGCCGCTTCAGATCGCCCCATGTTCTGGCCAGCCATCCGTTCCCGCGATCCAGAAACGGACGCGGCGGCTCGTACTTGGTTGAGAACACCAGCGCGACGTCGAAGTGCGAGCGGAAGTCGGCGGCGGAAAGCACTTCGTCCAGTGAGAAATCTTCGATGCGAACCACCTGCACGGGACGCGTAATATAGCCGAGCCACGGCCGCGCCAGTTCATCCGACGCGGGCCAAGCGGTGAGCGCGTGTACCATGGGATAGCGCGCCTCGAGAAATCGCTCGCCGTCTTCATGCAAGACAATGTAGTCACGATAGGCTAGATTGTCTTCCGGCGAGAATCCGTACGGAGGGTTCCAGAACCAGGCGGCAATGAACGCGACTGCGACCGCAGCAACAGCCGCAGGCCAGTAGCGCAATCGCCGCCGCAGCGTCGAGACGGCAACGATAATCACCAGCGGCACTGCCGGCAGCATGTAGCGCGCCAGCACCGCGCCGCCGATCAGCGCCATCGTAGTCACATACGCGGCCACCACGACGAGAAAGATCATCTGCACTGGAATCGCAATGCGCCGGCGCTCCATTCCAGAATCTTCCAGCGGCAGCAGATACATGGCCAATAGCATGCCAACCGTCAGCACCCACAGATGCAGGTAGCCGACAACCTGCCACACGCGCAACGCAAGGGCCAGCAGGAATCGCAACGGATTCAGAGTGGCGGCGACGTTGTAGCGAAAGAATTCAGGATTGCCGAAGACGTATCCGGTGCGGGTGTAGTGATAGACGTACCACAGCGCAAGAGGCAAGATCGGCAATACGAGAGGAGCAAGACGCCGCGCGAGTCGCGGGCCTGACTCTTGCTCCGTCCATAGCGCTCGCAGGACTCCCCGCTTCGGCGCAATCAATCCCAGCAATTCCCATCCCGCCAAAGCAAAGGGAGCAAGAATCGCCGTCTCTTTCGCCAAGGCAGCCAGTGAAAACCAGATCGCAACCATGACGTGCCGATCTTCCAGATAAGCGCATAGTCCCCAGAAGATCAGTCCCGCCGCCGCGAGATCCACGTGGGCTAGTGAGCTTTGCGCGAAGAAGACCGGGTAGAGTGCGGCGCACAGCGTCGACGCGATGGCGACCTCGGCATTGGCCGCGCGCTCGGCCAGGCGAAATAATCCCAGCAGCGAGAATGCTGCCACGACCAGCATGGCTGACCGCGTCACCAGCGGTGCAAAGCCTACCACCTTCCACCACAACGCGATCCACGCCAGCACCAGCGGGGGGTGCGCGTTTGAGACCGTAGTGTGAGGAATCAGGCTTCCCGTGAGGAAAATGTCGCGCGCTGCCGGCACGTAATATCCAGCCTCGTCCCAGAAATAGGGAAGTTGCAGCAGCGGCGCATGCAGCAGAAAGATCGCGACCAATAGGACCGCAAACACCAGGGCTGGGTGCGGACTGGGCGATCGCATGAGAGAAGCCATTCTATCCGGACCTGGAACATTGGACCTGAACAGTCCTGCGAAGTCGACTCGCGTGGTCCCGCTCCAAAGGCCGAGGATCGGTTAGTGCACCGGTCCCTGCGGCGCCATGCGGGGATCAAGTTTGATCTCGCCGAACGCACTCTCGTAGCCGGACACGTTCTGCTGCAGAAGTCCGAGCAGCGCTTTTGCCTGTTGCGGGCTGAGATAGATGCCCTGAAAGTTCCTGATCTCCACCTGCGTCTCGGTCTGCTGCTGCAGCGTGCCGAACACCAGGAAGAAGTCCCAGATGTTGACTCGCATCTGCACGCTGTTCGCGTAGTTCTCGCGATAAGTCGGATCGTTCGACAGCTTCACATTCGGTTGCGTTGGGAGGCTCATGGTTCGAAGTGTAATGACTTCCGGGGTAATAAGGAAAGGCCGCCGGATTGGGCATTGACCGCGGTTGCCGCGATCCTGGTGCAGATGACAAAAACCGTCACGGGATTGATGGTTTGCGGCTGGTAATCAAACAGGAATTTCTGTGCAGGACATGGCCTTAGGAGTAGTGTTTCACTGAAAATAAAGGACTTAAAGGCTGATAACCCATTACTTTGGGAAGTACCTAATGGCGCGCAAAGTGCGATAGAGTTTAGGTGCTCCGTGAAGAAAGTGGAGATCGAGCTCCTATGACCCAACATAACGATCACGGGATGATGGAAGAGGTGGTGCTTCCCGAGCATCTTCTGCCTCTGGAATCGGTTCTGGGCAACGGAGTGTCGGCGATGGACCTCTGCATGGTCCTGGCCAAGATTTTTCGAGTGCAATACACCGAAGTCGCGCTTCTCCGCCTGGAGAAGGGCTTGCTCCGGTTCGTGTTTCCGGACCACTTGCGGACGACCGGCGCCATCCCACTTTCGAGCAAAGCGGTTGCCGCGCATACCGCACTGAGCAAGAAGGCAGAGATTTTCAACAACTTCGCCCGAGTGAAACACGCGAGCATTTTCGAGACGATCAAGCCGGGCGCGACCGAATCGGACGAACCAGCTCCGCCGGCGCCAATTCAGAAATTAATGTCGGTTCCCATCATCGATCGGGAGTCGAATGTGGTGGGCGTCATCCAGATTTCGCGGAAAGCACTGGATGCGAAGTTTGCCCAAGACTTCAGCCGTGAAGATCTGCATGACCTCGAACTGACGGCAGGGTTGCTGGCTACGGCCCCTGCTTTGATGGCGAACTAAGGCCGTACGAGCTCACGCCTCTCGGAAACTCACTTTGACTTCAGGCGCACTCGCAAATCCGACCCCGTCATCTCTTTGGGTTCGTCGACACCAAGCATTCCCAGTACCGTAGGGGAAATGTCGCGCAGCGAGCCGTTGGGCTTCAGCGTGAACTGCTTCGCATTTTCCGACACGACGATGAACGGCACCGGATTGGTAGTGTGCGCGGTGTGCGGTCCGCCGGTCACGGGGTCGATCATCAGCTCGGCGTTGCCGTGATCGGCAGTGATCAGCATTGCTCCGCCCTTGGCGCGGACGGCAGTTTCGATGCGGCTTAAGCAGGCGTCAACGGTTTCAACGGCTTTAATCGTCGGCTCGAGCTTGCCCGAGTGCCCGACCATGTCAGCATTGGCAAAGTTCACGATCATCACATCAAACGTGCCCTCCTCCGTTGCCTTCACGACCGCGTCGGCAATCCCTGCCGCGCTCATCTGCGGCTTCAGATCATAAGTCGCTACCTTCGGCGATTGCACCATCACGCGCTCTTCGCCGGGGAATGGCTGCTCGACGCCTCCGTTGAAGAAGTACGTGACGTGCGCGTACTTCTCGGTCTCGGCGACGCGCAGGTTGCGCATTTTCTGGTTGCCCATGACGTTAGCGAGAATGTTCGCCATCGACTCCGGAGGAATCACGACGGGCAGGCTGAAATTCTTGTCGTACTGCGTCATGCAGACGTAATGGAGATTCTTCGGCAGACGATCGCGCGGAATCGCAGCATCGAGATCGGCCGCGCCCGGCAAATCGCTCCCCCCCCTGTCATTGAGCCCACTGTTTCGCGTGAGAGCGCGCGTAATCTGGCGAACCCGGTCGGCGCGGAAGTTGAAGCAGATGCAGGAATCCTCGTCGCGAATCGTCTGTGTGGCGCGGGCGCTCCCGGCCGCAGCCTTCGGATCTTCCACCACGAAAGGGATGACGAATTCATCCGTCACTCCCTTGTTGTACGAATCCTTCATCCCCTGCACGGGATCAGCATGCTTGCCGCCTTCCGCGTCGGCAAAAACCATGGCGTTGTAGGCCTTGGCAATGCGCTCCCAGCGGCGGTCGCGATCCATGGCGTAGTAGCGGCCGTTGACGGTCGCAATCTTGCCGCAGTTGTACTCGCGCATTTTCTGCTGCAGTTGCTCCAGATATCCGGCGCCGTTGGTCGGCAGCGTATCGCGTCCGTCCATGAAGGCGTGAACGAAGACGCGCTCCAGGCCGTTCTCCTTCGCCATTTTGAGCAGCGCATACAGATGCGCCTGCTGCGAGTGCACCCCGCCGTCAGAGATCAATCCAAACAAGTGCAGCCGCCGCTCTCCGCCGTGCGCGTGCTTCATGGCATCGAGCAGCACTGGATGCTTGAATAGCTCGCCGTTCTGGATCATCAGGTCGATGCGGGTGATGTCCATGTGCACGATGCGCCCGGCGCCAATGTTCAGATGGCCGACTTCGCTGTTGCCCATCTGGCCTTCAGGCAGCCCAACGAAGGGGCCACTGGTATGAATCAACGTATTGGGATACTCGCGGAGCAGGCGGTCATACGTGGGCTTGCGCGCGAGGGCGATGGCGTTGGCCTTGGTTTCGGCTCGGTATCCCCAGCCGTCGAGAATGATCAGTATGAGCGGTTTAGGACGGGACAAAATTGCCTCCTGCTAGGAGTTA
>Ga0335073_10000262_pt1 | contig 67789 bp, 50 predicted proteins | sample Lox_Sample_22_FD_207093 | JGI IMG/M metagenome (GOLD analysis project Ga0335073, IMG submission 207093) | Soil microbial communities from Loxahatchee National Wildlife Refuge, Florida, United States - Lox_Sample_2.2 | ecosystem: Environmental > Terrestrial > Soil > Wetlands | place: USA... | reverse complement strand
TGTGGCGGCGCGCGCCCCAGCAAGTATTACCAGCTGACGCTTCCGCCGAACATCGTCTCCGGCCCCGCCGCTTCCGATTTATATCCGGTGACGCTGTTGGTCGGCCGCATCACGGCGCCCGAACTGTACCGCGAGGATCCCATCGTCTATAGCTCGACCGGCGAAGCCATGGGCACATATGAATATCACCGCTGGGCCGAGCCACCGACGCAAATGCTCCCAGAGATTCTCCTGCGCGAACTGCGCGCTACCGGACACTTCAAAGCCGTGAGCTTGCTCCGCAGCGATATCCACGGCGACTTTCTGCTCCATGGCCATCTGTACGACTTCAAAGAGATGGACAGCGGTTCGCGCGTCGCGCGTGTCACTCTCGAACTGGAGTTGCGCAACATCAAAACCGGAAGCATGGTCTGGACCCATTTCTATTCGCATGACGAACCGGTGGACGGAAAGGAAGTAACTTCAGTCGTTTTGGCGTTGGACAAAAACGTGCAGCGTGCCCTGATGGAATTTCGCGCGAGCCTAGACGAATACTTCGCCGCGCATCCCCCGGCACAATCCGCGCCTTAATCAAACGCAGATGCGCTGCCGCGCTGCGGAGGCAGCCAGACCGGAATCTAGCGGCGAGCCTCAGCCGGTCCCGCGTGCACGCCTCGCCAAGAAACAACGATCACGCACCCAGTATCTCGCCACCGTCGCCGGCGTTAGGCGGAACGGCGGACGGTGAGCAGCGTTATGTCGTCGTCCAGTTCAGCGGCGCCGCGATGGCGCTGCACGCCTTCTAAAAGCCGCGCGGAAAACTCTGGAAGACTTGGCGGTTTGGGTAGCGCTCGCAAAATCGCTTCCGCCAACGCCTGGAACCCGGCCGGTGTCAGTTGCTCTCCCGCGGGGGACTCGGCTTCAGTGGCGCCATCCGAAAAGGCCAGAATCATGTCGCCAGGACTAAGGCAAACGCTTTGCTCGCTATAGAGTTCGCCGGTGACAAAGCCGATAGGTAGATTTTCGAGGCCGTCGCCGATGGGCGCAAATTTTTGCTCGCGGGCACGCCACAGCAGCATCCGCGGATGCGCCGCATACGCAAAGTTGAACTCGCCGGTGGTGCCGTCAAACGTGCCGGTAACCACGGTGGTTAGACGCAGCGGGCCGTGTGCGTTTTCGCTTTGCAACGTGAATTCATTATTTAAGGCGGCCAGCAGGCTGGCCGTGTCGCGAATGTCCTGATGTTTGTGCAGTACTCGATGCACGTGGCGCGCTACTTCGCTGGCCACGTATCCGTGGCCGACGCAATCGGCCAGCACGACACGCGCGATATTGTCGCTGCAGGAGAACACGGCGGACAAGTCGCCGCCGCTATCGGCCCCGGAAGGCACGGCGATGACATCCGCCTCTAGGCCGGCCAACTCCAGCGACCGGTGGGCGCGTTCATTGCCGGCCCATAGTTCCATGCACCCAAAGGGCCGGATCGCCGAGGTTGTACAAGCTATGGTATTCGGATCGACCTTCTTGACCTTCATCACTTCTTTGATGCGCCCGCCCGCGAAGAAACTATACGCCTCGCCAGAACTTATCCTCCCGCGTATTGGCGATCGTACGAGGCAATACAAGTAGGAAGCCCAACCCTCGCTGCATTGGCTAAATGGCAGCAAGGCCGGATGATGGGCGGTTTCCCGCCGAATCCTACTTGTTAGACTGAATACCAGGAAGCGCATCCGCAGGCATGAGTCCCCATGAAACGGATCGGCGTCATCTCGAGCGGCAAATCGTCTTTGCCCGCCCCATCGTCGTTTTTCTCTCCTTGTTAGCCACTCTCCAACAGAACAACCCCAAAGGAGCCCAGCGCTCGATCTCCTTTCTAATCGCGTATTTTGTGGTGGCATTGGCAGTGATTGGCGCGGAGCGTTTGCTGCGTAAACGCGGCTGGCGGCTGCCGATCGTCTGCGATCTGTTGGCGCTGCTGGTGCTGATGTATATCAGCCCGACTTCGGTTCCGGTCTGGTTTCCCTATCTTTTCGTGTGCTGGGTTTCCGGGATGCGCTGGGGCCTGCGCGCGGCAATTCCACTGGCTGGAGCGCTAGCGCTCTCGATGGTGCTGGTGACCGCGACAAAGGGCGAAATCGGCTGGATGCGCGTCCTGGCTTGGGTGCTGCTCGTCGGCGGAACCTTCGCGGGCGGCGCGGCGCTGGCCATGCTGGCCGACCGCAGCCGGCACTTCGCTTCGCAAAACGATTTCTTCTCGAAGATCACCGCCACGCTGCAAGTGGACCAAGGCTTGGCGGAATCGTTGCGGCTGCTGCTGGATGAGTTGGCTCGGGCGTTCGACACCGAAACCGCAGTGCTGGCCTATCGCGACACGGACTTGGAACGCATCTTTCTCTGGCGACTGCGGGCAGGCGAAAGCGAGCGCCTGATTCCGGAAAGTGTGCCCATCGCGCGCGCCGACGGTTTTCTCCTGGACGACATGGACGCCACGCTGTGCTGGAACACGCTCGAAGGCCCCGGCAAAGGATTCGCCTGGGACCGCCGCGACGGCCGAAGGCTTACCAGCCTGCCGCGTTTGCCCGGACCGACCCAGCTACAACTTGGCGTGCGCTCGATGATCACCGTGGCCTTCGAACAAAGCGGCCACGCTGCCGGCCGGCTCTTTCTGATCAACGGCCAGAAGCCTTTCGAGCGCCCGGACCTGGCGTGGCTCGAGCGGATTGCCCGCCATATCGGACCGTCACTCGAAAATATCTTTCTCTTACGGCACATTCGCGCTCGTGCTATCGAGGGCGAGCGCAGCCGCATCTCCCGCGACCTGCACGACGGCATTCTCCAAACGCTGCTGAGCATCGAAATCCAGCTGGATGTCCTCCGGCGCCGCGTCGCTGCCGCCCCGGACCAGGTCGAAGCCAGCCTTGGTAACCTGCAACACACGGTGAAAAACGAAGGCGCAGAGCTTCGCCATATGGTCACCGACCTGCGCCCGCTGCGCGTCCAAAGCGCCGATTTGTACGATTTAATGCGAGGTTTTGCCGAGCGCTTCCGCAATGAATCGCCGCTGGCGCTCGATTTGCTCATCGAACCCGCCGAGTTGCATGCCGCCGACCGCGTCTGCCGCGAGATTTTCCAGATTTACCGTGAAGCACTCAACAACATAAAAAAACATGCGAAGGCTTCCCATGTCGTGGTAAAACTGACGCAGGATGACAGTCGCATTGTTCTCGTAGTGGATGACAACGGCGAAGGCTTCAGTTTCGCCGGCAAATTCACCGGTGACGAGTTAGACCGGTTGCGGCTGGGACCCATATCCATCAAGGAACGAACGCGTACCGTGGGGGGCGTGTTGACTGTCGAGTCCAATCCCGGCCATGGAGCGCGACTGACTGTAGAAGTCCCGCTCGATTGACATGGCCAAAACAAAACAACAAATTCGTGTCCTCCTGGCGGATGACCATGCGATTTTTCGCGATGGCCTCCGCAAACTGCTGGATTCCGACGACGAAATCACCATCGTCGGCGAAGCGCAAAACGGCGCGGAATGCATCAAGATGCTGGCGAAATTGAAGCCGGAAATTTTGCTGCTGGATTTACGCATGCCGGACAAAGACGGGCTCGCGGTGCTCGAAGAGGTGAACTTCGACACGCTGCCGACGCGCGTTATCGTGCTCACCGCCGCCGAAGATGATCGTGACGTAGTTCGCGCGATGCGCCTCGGCGCCCGCGGCGTCGTGCTGAAACAATCCGCCACCGATTTGTTGGTGAAAAGCATTCACCGTGTCCATGCCGGAGAGATCTGGCTGGACAACCGCATGACCGCCGAAGTCATGAAGGCCTTCTCCAAGTCCAGCGAGTCTGGTCCGCGCCGCGAAAAACCGCTGCTCAGCGATCGCGAAAAAGAAATCGTGCAACTCGTCGCGCAGGGCTTCCGCAACAAAGAGATTGGCGAGAAGCTCTTCATCAGCGAACAGACCGTGAAAAACCATCTGCACAACATCTTCGATAAATTGGGCGTTTCCGATCGCCTCGAGTTGGCGCTGTACGCCATCCACCATCGGTTGATCGATCAGTCCTGACCGCTGCCTGCGCCGCACACTCTCCGGCGGCTTAGCACCCTGGTTTGTCGCTGGCGTTTGTTCTTCTGCCTATCTACCTCTTCCATACACAGTTCCCTGCAGACGCCTACAGCAACTCTACAGGGGACCCCGGGCGTTTGCCCGATTTCCGCTGGCGACTTCGACGCGTACTCTTATCGGCGTCCAAAAACCCAGCGTCGATCGTCCGGGGTGGCTGCGCAACCACTCATGAACTGACTCGAAGCTCACAACAGAGGAGTTGTCTCATGCTCAGCAGGATTAGTGTGTTCGCGTGCGTCTCTGCTCTACTCTTCGCAGCCGGTTGCGGTGGTGGTTCCAGTTCCACAACACCACCCCCTCCCCCCGCCGTCACGATTACCTTAAGCGGCGCCCCGCAAAGTTTGACGACCGGGGCAACGGCTACGCTCACCGCTACCGTAGCCAATGACAGCAGCAACGCAGGCGTGGATTGGACTTGCGCGCCCGCGGCTTCTTGCGGCAGTTTCAATCCGGCACATACCGCTAGCGGCGCTTCCACCACTTACACTGCGCCCAGCGCCGCCGGAAGCGTGACCATCACCGCGCAGGCCACTGCCTCCGCGACGGCCATGGCTACGGCAACAATCACTATCAATGCGGCAACACAACAGGTCACCGTTGCCATCAGTGGCGCTCCCGCGAATTTGACCCTCGGCGGCACCGCACAACTCACCGCCACCGTCACGAATGACAGCACCAACGCTGGCGTGGATTGGAGTTGTACTCCCGCGAATACCTGCGGTAGCTTTAGCCCGGCACACACCGCCAGTGGGGCAGCCACCACATACACCGCACCTGGCGCCGCGACGAGCGTCACCGTTACCGCCGCTTCCACGGCGCAAAACACCGTCACCGCCACGGCGACAATTGCCGTGGGCACCGCTACCACCGGTGCCACGCTGGGAGCCGGTCAATTCGTCTTCTCTCTGCTAGGAACTGACGCCACCGCGCATTCCTACGCTCTTGCCGGCTCCGCTGCCCTTGACGGCAACGGCCACGTCACAGCGGGCGAGCAGGACTACAACAACGGGCATGGCACGGTGTCTCCTGCGACGGGCGACCTCATCAGCGGAGGGGCTTACACCATTGGCGCCAACGGAATCGGCACCCTTAGCCTGATCACCAACAACGCCGCTCTCGGCACCGCTGGCACGGAAAACTTCAGCATCACCGTGGTCAACAGCAAGCACGCGCTGCTCACACAAACCGATGCCTCCGGAACCGCCGGCGGAACGCTTGACTTCCAGACTCTCCCGGCCGGCAATCAAGTAGCCGGAAACTTCTCTTGGACCGTCGCCGGTGCCAGCGGAAACAATCGCGAGGTTTTTGGCGGCATACTTACGTCCACGGGAGCCGGGGCCTATCACGTCTCCCTGGACTCCAATAGCGCCGGTACCGTGAACTTGGGCGGCAGCAACATCACGACCATCGCCGCCGCGGATGCCGCCGGTCGCACCAGTATGTCCTTCGGTGGCGACACCTTTGTTCTGTATATCGTCGGTCCCGAAGTTCTGCGCATCATCGTAACTACCACTGGCGAGACCGATAGCGGTTCTGCCTACGGCCAGGGTGCTGGCCCCTTCTCCCCGGCCTCACTACCTGGCTCCTTTGTCTTTAAGGAGAGCAGCGCCTTAACCGGAGCCAACTCCTTCGTCGCAGCCGGTCAATTCGCTACCGACTCTAATGGCAACATCACCGCCGGCTTTGCCGATGGCGACGCGGCCGGGACTGTCACCAGCGCCTCCTTCGGTGGAACCTACACTCTGCCAGCCAATGGATATGGTTCCGCCACCGTCACTGGCAATTCGCAGTTGGCGGGCGCATTCGGCCTCTACGCCGTGGATCCCGCGTTGAACATCCTCGATCCCAACAACAGCGGCAGCGGAGGCGGCGGCGCGCTCCTCCTGGACCTCACCACTACGGCAGTCGGCAGTGGCTTCCTCATTCCGCAAGCCGCTTCCCCCAGTTTCACCGGGAATTACGCTGTCGATTTCCGTTGCTTTACACCGGGTGGTGTCGAGCAGAACTTGGATGGGAGCGTCAGCGTCGCGGCCGGTAACGTCATTACCGGCACCGGCGACGCTGCCGATCTCCAAACCGGTTCGCCCCATCTCGCCGTTGCACTCTCTGGCACCGCTACCGCTGACGCGGCTCATCCCGGCCGTCTTACGCTCCCGCTCACGATCGCCCTCGGCGCTAATCCGCCGGCGCTAACCTTCGTCGTCTACCAGGCCAGTTCCGGCCAGTTGCTGTGGGTCGAGACCGATAGCGCGCAGTACGTCTCCGGCAGCATCGAACAGCAACAGTAATGTGACGCTCGCGGCTACGCCGCATAAAGTCTCTTCATCGGTCAAGGCGCGGAACGGCAGCCTCCACGTTCCGCGCCTTGAGCGTTCCCTACGACGATGCGGATCTTGGCGACCACCGGAGTGGCTTACCGCGTGCGCTTACTTCCGGTCGTGGAAGCAGATCTGGAGATTTGCGGCGAAGCAGGCGAGAGAGCGGAAGCGGTGAAAAAAATCCCGTGCTTTGGCTACACACGGCTGCCTATGGCCGTCAATTCATCTTCTGCTTCGCGACGGAGTGGAGCGCTGTGAGGGCACGGTTCCCTACCGAAGCGGCCCTGTCCTCATCCAGCCTTCCTGGCCTCCCATCCAAACCCTAAATACTTTACGGACATACACTTACAAGCACAGCGTGTCACTAAAGCGAACCCGCCTGACCGGATAGCGCCTCGCCGCCAGGACCGCTCTGCTGAACCTTTACCGCCCTTTGCCCGGCCTTTCCCTGTTCTAGTACGCTCGTACTCCGCAGATTTGAAACGATTTTGTATCCACCGTCCTATTGTTCACTGGACCTTCCCCATATACACTTTGCCTTCGATCAGGAGGATTCCTTGACCGCTTCCGAACGCCGCACCACCCAACGCTTTCAAATGCGGCTACCCCTGACCGTCCGCTGGACGACCGGCGCCGCGGTCGGCGAAACCAGCACCGAGTCCCGCGACGTCAGCTCGCGTGGCGTCTACTTCTTTCTCTCGAAGGACGTGCGCGAAGGCTCGCCCGTAGAAATTCTGCTTACTCTTCCCAACGAGATTACGCTTGCCGGCCCCGTGCGCGTGCGCTGCCTTGGCCGCGTGCAACGCACCGAACCACGCGACGAAGGCGCCATCGGCGTGGTGGCCGCGATCGAGCGCTACGAATTTTTGCGCGGCGAAGAGGAAGCCAAAGCCTAACGCGGCTAGGCTCCGAGTTTCTCTGTAGTGGCGAGTCTTTAGACCGGTTTGGCGGAAAGACCGGGCGGACGGACCGTTAGGTCCTCTGCTGGTTCGGCGCGCAACACGAAGCGCGCCAGGTTTTCATGAGTTTCTTGCTCGCTCACTGCGGAGGCGGGCAGGATAAGCCGGGGTCCCTCGGCCCCTCAGCGGAGTGCCCCGGCTCACTTTTTCTACTGCACCCTCTCGTTTAGCATGAGTTCCAGCCGACTGTGGGAGGTGCACTGTTTGCCCCAGCCGTTGCGACCGCCGCGTTCCCGCGGTTTCCATGCAGTAGTCCCACAGCTTTTAGCCTGGCCTGCACTTTCGCCCTCTCACGCCGGCAGAACCTCAACCCGTGGCCGAGGATATCCAACGCCATCTGCCCCCGTTCTATGCCTAGGCCACCACAGCGTGGCTCGTGGCGTTCACCGGCGCTGCCTCATACTCAGAAATATCTTGCTCGCATAACCCGCGTGTCGAACGTTCCGGCGTTTCGTAGTACGCGCGATACCATCGGCATGTCCGTTCGGCAGTTTGCGCAAAGCTCCACCGTGGTTCCCACTCCAGCTGTGCCCTGGCCTTGTCAATACACAAGCGCATTACGTGCTCTTCGCGCGGTTGCTCCGCGTTGCCCGCCATCCGCCATTCTCCCTGGCCCCAACTCCGACACAACGCCTCGACCAGCGTGGCCACCGTTGGTTCAGCTCCGGTGGGCGGACCAAAGTTCCACGCGCTGCACCACGCGACCTCGTCACTCTCCAGCATCCGCGACGCCAGCGTCAGATACCCGCTCAGCGGTTCCAGCACGTGCTGCCACGGCCGGATCGATCTTGGATTGCGCAGTAGCACCGGCTCGTTCTTCGCCAGCGCCTTCATTGTGTCGGGCACGATGCGGTCCGCCGCCCAGTCACCCCCTCCAATCACATTGCCGGCTCGGGCCGTTGCTACCTTCACTCCATGCCGCTGCAAATCTTCCGGCGGAAAAAACGAGCGGCGATACGACGCCGTCAGCAGTTCGACCGCCGCTTTGCTCGCGCTGTACGGGTCGTGCCCGCCCAGCCGGTCCGTCTCCCGGCATCCTTCCGGCCGGCCCATATTTTCGTAGCAGTGATCACTCGTCACTACCACCACCACGCAGGGCCGCCCCAAACTGCGCACGCCCTCCAGCAAATTCACCGCGCCCATCACATTGGTTTCGTAGGTTTGCGCCGCTTCGCCATAGCTCCGCCGCACCAGGGCTTGCGCCGCGAGATGAAACACTACCTCCGGGCCAGTCTCCTCCAACGCTTGGCGCAACGTCGCGGCGTCTCGCGTATCTGCGTGATAGCCCCGCGCCAGCACGTCGGCCACACCCGCGCTCACAAAATTGTTCGGCTTGGTTGGCGGCGCCAGCGCGTAACCCGTTACCCGCGCGCCCAACCGGTGCAGCCACAGCGCCAGCCACGATCCCTTGAAACCCGTGTGTCCGGTTATCAGGACCGAGCGTCCGCGAAAGCTATCGAAACTGCCTATACTCATTCCCACACCTCCCCGCATTGCATCCGTGCAACCTCGCGCCGGGGCCCAGCCTTGTTGCCAGCAATCGCAAAGCAAAATCCCCAGGAAGTGTGATTAGAATTTTCTAACACCCTCGCGAATGGGCCCAGCGCCCCTAGTATTCCGCGCCCAAGTTGCGTCGTTCTGTCCTGGATTTTCCTTGTGCTTCCCGATGAACTCGCCCGTTGCGCCCCCCCTCCCAAACCTGCGTTTCTGTAAGTGTTAGACAGGAACCAATCAACACTTACAGTAAATCGATACCTCAGCGGCAAAGTAGAATGGTCGCCAGAGGTCGTAACCGAAGCGTTCCGATGAAACACCGACGCGCCTCGTCAGCGCCAGACCAAATCATTCTTGCCAATGTGGATTGGGCGGGCACAAAACTCACGCCACTCGAAGACAGCGATCTCGACTTGCTCTATGCCTGGCAAAATGCCCCCGGCATCCGCGATCTCACGATGGGTTTTCGCTTTCCCGTCCAAAAGGACGCTGTTAGACATTGGCTCCAGGAAATTCGCGAAGAGAACTCCAAATCGCGAATCGTCTACGCGATCCGCAGAAAATCTTCCTTCGCCGGTGTCATACAGCTCCACGCCATCGATCCCTATCAGCGCAAAGCCTTGCTGGGTATTTTTGTTGGCAGCCCAAACGAACGGAATCAAGGTGTCGGCTCCGTTTCCACGGCGCTGCTCCTCGACTACGCGTTTAACGGCCTGGATTTTCGAAAAGTCGGATTAGAGGTTTTTTCCGCCAACCATAGCGCCGTAAGGCTTTATGAAAAGCTGGGATTTGTCCGCGAAGGTGTGAAACGCAAGGACTATTTTATCGACGGCCAGTGTTTTGACACGCTGCTCTTCGGAATGCTGCGCGAGGAGTTTCGCCTCGCGATCCCGAAGGAAGCGAACCGCCTGATCGCCAGCGTCGAAACTCACTAGACCCCGCACCGCACCGGTCCTATCCATCGCCGCTCAAACTGTGGTATATATCTTGCCAATATACCAGCCTGCTTACGCGGGCTAGCCTGCAACTCGCGCACGACTCACGGAGGTGTCCCCATGATTCAGATAATCCACCATGCAAGAAAGGCTCGGCGCTGGCTACTCACTCCCTCGCTGCTTTCCGCTCTTGCCTCGCTCGCATTTCTGCTGATCGGAACCATCCGCTTCTTGGGCACGGGTCCTTCCCCCGCAACGGTCCTCCTCCCCCGCGGCCCGGACCGCACCATCGACCTTTCCAGTCTTGTCGGGCAGACCTATCTCCAGGCGATGCAAGCCAGCGGAAGCGGCATCTTTGACAAAACGAACGCCGATGACGCTGCCGCGGTCACTATCGCCCCCGCAACCCAAATCGTCGCGGACGTAAATCAATTCGATTCCAAGGTCAGCCAGCAAGTAACCGGCATGTTTAAGAATGGCCAAACCGACTTCCAGTCGGTGATGGCCAAAATTCAGGGAAAGTCATTTTCGCCGCAAACCATACGCGCGGGAATTCAGCCCTTCATTTCCAGTTCCAACTTGAAGCCCAGCGCCAGCCCTGCTATCGCCGTAGACGCCAGCGCCGATATGGCGCTCCTGGCCAGCGGTTCCGGAACCCTGGTGACCATCGATGCCGCGAATTATTTCTACAACGTGGGATACCAGAAGCCCAACGTCAAGACCGGTCGGAGTTATGCCGTCGCTTCCAGCCGTCCGCTCCTCGATCCTTCCGACAAAGACTATCTCACCGAAATGGCCGCCTATCTCAATCCGGCCACCACTCCGGATGCCGGCCCATTTTATACGGCAATACTCAACGTCCTGGCCGGTTGCAATGCCTCGGGCTATGCCGCTTTACCCGCCTCGGGCCAGGTAACCGCCACGGATTTTCTGGCCATCTATACTGCTGAACTCGACCGCCACGTGATGGTCAATCTTGTCCCGAGTACGCACCCTTGGGAGATTGATCTGGCCGAAGTCACGTTCTTGACCTCCTACGGCGCGGCCTCTGGCATGGTGATGAAAAACGGCGCGCTCGTTCCGGGAACCGCCGTCGCTTACTATGCTGTAGGCACCAGCGGTAGCGGCATCGGCGAGACCCGCAAAGACTTCGTTAAATTGGCAACCGCTATCACCGCGTTCGAAAGCGCTTCCCAGCAACACCCGGAATTGGTCAACGCCATTCTGAATCTAACTCCCATCTCGGACCCAAAGATTCTGTCCCAAGTTAAAGGTGATGTCTTTCGGCGTTACCTCGTTTATCTAAACCGTCCGGAATTTCAGGGCAGTATCCAAAGCCATTCCAGCGATTTTGTGAATGCCATGGCTGCCTTCCTGAAGCAGATCAACGCCGACAACAGCCAGATCACGCAATATATTCATAGCCATCCGTAAGAACAGACCGTTCTCCTCGCACGCGTTCTCCAAAATCTCCAGGGGTCCACGTGCGCATTTTGAATCTGGTTCCTGAATCGGGAATGGAATGTCCCGCTCGCTGGCCAACATCCCAACAGCAACCGGCCCGCGCCATCTCCAGGGCTCGCCACCCAAGTCTTTCCTGAATGCCAATACCTGTTTCGGCAGCGCGCCCGAGCCGCCGGTCAAGCTATTCCTCTGCTCTCCTACAATAGTTTCGGCCACCTCCGATGCGCTGCCCTAAATGCCAATTCGACCATCCTTTGCAAACCACGGAGTGTCTCAAGTGCGGCATCGTCTTTTCGCGTTATCGTCCGGCGCTGGAAAGCGCCCCGCAACCAGCTGTTTCCTCGACACCGGGAGCTGCGCCAGCCAACCTCACGCCTCCCGCTGCGGTCTCCGATAGCGACGATACCGTCGGCCGCAGCGACGCGCTCCGCGAACTGAAATACCGTTTCCTTGCGCTTCCTTTGGCCCTGCTGCTGGCGCGCCTCGTGGCGGGTTCGGGTCTGCGTCTAGCGTCCGGTATGCTCGCCATGGTCTTACACGAAAGCGGGCACGCCATCACCGCCTGGCTCACCGGCCGCTGGGCTGTTCCTCTGTTGTGGGTTACTCCGCACGGCGAAACGCGTTCGTGGGGCATCGTTCTCCTGGTCACTGCGGCGATTTGTTTTGTGGGATTCGTGGCGTGGAAGATGGAACGCTGGGGCTGGCTGTTGGTTGCTGGCGCCATGCTCGTGCTGCAACTGATTGTTGTAGCTCTGCCGGCGTCTGTGCCGCCGGGTTCCCTGATCGTATTTTTTGGTGACGGCGGTGCCTTGCTTCTCGCCACCCTGCTGATGGCCTCGTTCTACGCGCCGCGCGAAAGCCGGCTCTACAAGAGCTGGGGCCTGCGCTGGGGATTGCTCACCATCGGTGCGCTCGCTTTCCTCCACGTTTTCCTGATGTGGAAAGGGCCGCTCGAAGATCTCCCGTTCGGCGAAATCGAAGGCGTCAATCTTTCCGACCCCAGCCTGCTCACCGAAATGTACGGCTGGTCGGTGCTGCAAATGGTGGACCGTTACGTCCACCTCGGCGAAGCCTGCCTTCTCTTTCTCCTCGCTCTGTACCTTTGGGGTCTCGTCTCCGCTTATCTCGAGTTGCGCCGCAGTGCTCCCTCTTCGCTTTGAACACCCCTCCATTCCTCACGAGTCGATATCTTCTCCTCGCCCTTTGTTGCCCGGTCGCTTGCCTCTGGTTCTCGGCGGGAGTAACGTGCTCGGCCACAGTGTTATGACCGGCTGCAACAACATTTCCCGGTGGGCTCTGTGCTCTGCGGCTCTCGCCGTGGCGCTGGCGGGACTCAGCTACGCCCAGGCCATCGGCCCAGATGAAGTGAAAATCACCAGCCGGCCTTATCCCACCAGCCAGGCCGTCCTGCACGTAAAAACGGAACTGGTCGAGATCAGTGTCGTGCCCCGCGATGCCCATGGCCGCGCTATTCCGGGTTTCCAACGGGACGATTTCGAGATTTACGACGAGCGCAAGCTGCGCCCCGTCAAAGCCTTTTTGGTTGCTTCCGCGCACCCTGCTCCCGCTCCTCCTGCCTCCTCCTCCGCGGCAACACCTTCCGCTCCCGGCACGGCGGATCAGTCCGCGCTGTCTTCTCAAGAGCCAGCGCCAACCGATTTAGCCCCCTCCCGTTCCATCGCCCTCTTCTTCGATGACATTCATTCCAGCGCCGGAGATTTCGCTCGCGCCAAAATCGCCGGAAGACACCTTCTTCAGCACGCCTTGGTTCCCGGCGATCGCCTCGCATTGTTCACCGCCACCGGAACGGTCTCCGTCGACTACACCCAGGACTCCAACCAACTCCTCGCTGCCTTTGGCAAACTGCAAGCGCATCCGCGCGTCCCGGAAAATGGCATCTCCCAGTGCCCGCGCATCACCCCGCATCAAGCCTATTTGATCGTCAACAACATCGACCCGAACGCCTTGCCAGCCGCGCAATCCGAAGCCGCGGACTGTGAAGACAACGGTGACCCCACCAATCCCTTCGCCAAACAATCGGCTTCCGCAGGCTTGCAGATTGATGCCCCGGAAATGGCCGCCACGTCCGTCGTTCGGGCCCAGGCGGAGCAAACCTGGCAGCTGACCAAAGCGGCCACGCAAGTGACTCTGGACGCCATCGCCAAAACTCTGGACTCGCTCGCCAAACAGCGGGAAAAGCGCATGCTCGTGCTGGTTTCCTCGGGTTTTCTCCTCGAAGCCAATGCCGCGGAACAGGATTCGGTCATCGCCCAAGCGTTGCGCTCAGGAACCGTGATCGATTCGCTCGATGCCAAAGGCCTGTACGCCGAAACACCCTTTCTTCCGTTCGACGCTACCCCCAACACCTTTTCCCGTAACTCCATTAACGCCCTAATCTTTGGCTCCGCCACCCTCGGCGCAAAACTGGACGATCTCGATGTAACCATGGCCAATTTCTCCCGCAGCACCGGCGGCCTGATCTTCCGCAACAACAACGACTTGGATTTCGGGTTTCGCCAAATCGGTATGACCCCCGAAATCACCTACTTGCTTTCCATCGAGCCCGCGCACGACGGCAAGTATCATCATCTGCGCCTCAAGGTCCGCGGTGCGGAAAACGATTTGGTCCAAGCGCGGCCGGGATACTTCGCTCCTGCAAATGACGCGCCGCCAGTAGCCGGCCCGCAAAGCCCCATCGATAAGGCTATGGCTTCCACGGATCCTGCTGCCGGCTTGCCGGCCACCGTATCCGCTGAACCTGGGCCGTCCAAAGATGGCTCGGCCATTTGGGTGACCGTACATCTCGACATTGCCGCCATAAAGTTTGCCTCGAGCGCGGGACGCCATTCGCAGGATCTGCGCTTGGTTGCGGCGTTGCTCGATCCCCAGGGACAGATCGTTGCGGGAAAAGAAAGCGAGATGCTGCTTGCGCTGAAAGACGATTCGTTTGCGCAACTCGCCAGAACTGGAATTACCGCCAAAACATTTTTGCACGCGCCGCCCGGGCCGTATCAGCTCCGTGAAGTAATTCAGGATGCCGAAGGCAAACTTTTTGCATCGACCGTTGCCGTCGAGGTTCGCTAGAACTTCTGCTTCCTTCCACCTCGGCAACCGCTAGGCCTAAAATATCCCAAAACAGCGTTTCATTCTCCGCAAGTATCGGCTAACTCCAGCAATTTCAACAAATCGTCTCCTAAAAAAGAAAACGTCCTGGCAATGCCGGGACGCACTTTTTCCACGCCGGATAGCGCACCAAAAACGACTATTTATTACTCTAAATTATGACTTTGCGGACGTGTTCTCACGTACATCCTTCAAAGCCGTCCCGTTTTGCTGGCGGTCAGCCCGCAATGTCCGGGATGATGACGCCGTCCAGATTTACCTGACCGGCTCCCCAACTCGGCGCCTTCACTCGGGCCGTCGTGCCGCTGCTCATCACGTGGTGCCACGCCTCCTGGAACCGCTCCATTTCCGTTTGCGTGCCCACCGTGACGCGGACGTGCGTCGGCCAAATCGGCCATGGCCGGCCGATGAACACGTTCTGCTCCTGCATCGCCGCGATCGCTTCTTTGGCCGGACGCTTGGCATCCAGCATGAAGCAGTTCGATTGCGACGGCACGAACGAGTAACCGTTCTTCCCAAGCCACTGAAAGGTCGCTTCGCGCACCGCGGCGTTGCTGTGCTTGCGCTCAGGCACCAGTCGCGAATCCTTCAGGCTCGCCGTCGCCGCCGCCACGGCGGTAATGGGCATCGCATTCCAGCCGGACATGGCGTTGATTTTGTCCAGCAGGTCCGGACGGCCAATCGCAAACCCGCAGCGCAAACCGGCCATGCCATAAACCTTCGAGAAAGTCCGCAGCACGATCACATCTTTATCGGCTTTCACCAGGTCGAGCACGCTGCTCGCATCGGCAAAGTGAATGTACGCCTCATCCACCAGCAGCACCGCGTCTTTCGGCTTGTTGGCGGCCAGAAATTCGATGTCCGAGTGGCTGGTCAGCGTGCCGGTGGGATTGTTCGGCGTACAGATGTAGAAGACGCCCGCGTCCGGCGCGGCCGCCAGCATCGCTTTTACGTCGTGCGCGTAGGTTTTCGTCAGCGGAACTTTCACCACACGCGCGCCCGCGGACTTGGCGGCGTGCATGCCCGCTTCATAGCCGGGATCGGCCGTAACATAACTCTTCGCCGGCGACGTGAACGTGATCACCGTGAAGTGCAGCGGCAGGCTCGACCCGGGGAACGCGCGAATGTATTCCGGCTTGAGCCCTTCCGCCGCCGCGAACGTCTTGATCAGGTCGTCGCTGAGCCAGCTGGAATAGCGCCCGCCTTGCGAAGCGACGTCCTTGACCGCATCGCACGCCACGCCGCACGGGCCCAGCGGATTTTCGTTGGCGTTGATGATGACGGCGTCTTTCGGAAACGGACGCCCTTCCGCGGCCGCCAGCATCGGCTCCGTGAGGATGCGGATGCCCGCGGCGGCCACTGCGACGGCGGCGGATGTGGTCAGAAATGAACGACGCGAACGACAGGCAGGAACCTGTGCAAGCGGCATGAAGCACCTCCTACATGCCCGGATTACCAGCTAGTTTCCTTGCCACACGTTATCACGTTCGCGCCGCATCGGCGTGTCTTTTGTACGGGTGCGCCAGCGCAAAAATCCATCCTGGTTCCGGCCGCATCCAGCTGTCTTGGCGCAGTTAGCCACGCCACGACCAAGCCCCCTCAGGCGAAGATCGGTACCACATCACTTCTCCTCTTTTCTCTTCTCTTCTCTTCTCTTCTCCTCTCTTCTCGTCTCGTCGGACAGCTTTCACCCACTGTTCACTGCTCACTACCCACTAGGAACGCAGCCGCTTCCGAAAGAGGGGCGCGCGGGCGCTCGCTGCGCAGGCCGAGAAAGCGCGCCCCTACTGGTTAGAAGGAAATGCGCAAACCGAGCTGAATCCAGCGCGAACCCTGAATGCGGTCGGCGGGCACGAGCTGGGTGTTGATGACGCCGAAGGTGGAAGGATTCGTCGTGTCCAGAGACGGATCCAGGAAGTTGACGTGGTTGAAAATGTTGAAGAAGTCCGCGGAGAAGGTCACTCTCACGCGTTCGGTAATGTTAGTGACTTTGCCGAGGCTCATGTCAAAGTTCCAGAACGGTAGGCCAGGAACGGGGCTGTTGCGGCCGTCGTTGCTGTCGGAAGACAGCAGAGTAGGACGGAAATCGGCGAAAGCAGCCTGCGGGTTGGCGAAATAGTTCAGGCCAGTACCGGTGCCGCTGTTGCAAGAGTTACCGCCAGAGCCAGCGCCGGTGCTACAGATGCCGGAGTGGACGCTGCCGCCGCCCAGCGAACCGATCGGCACCGTCGGCAACATGCCGGCAGAGATGCCAAAAATATCGCCACCGCCGAAGGACTGGCCGCTGACGGTGACGAGTTCGGGGATGCCGCTTTCAACACGTAGAATGCCCGCGGTGTACCAACCGCCGATGACACGGTTAACGAAGCCGTTGCCGCTGGTGAAGCGATGGCTGCCACCGAAGGGCAAGTCATAGTGGAAGAGGGCGTTGAAGACGTTGGGCCGGTTGAAGAAAGACGGGCCATAGTCGAGATTGAAGTCATAGCTGGAAGAGTGATACTCGGCAGCGTTCTGGACGGCGCCAACGTCATCGAGAGACTTGGAACGGGTGTAATTCATGTCGAAGACGAGGCCATGCCAATTGTTGTTGCGCAGCGTGACGACGAAAGCGTTGTAGTTGGAATGGTCGTGGCTGTCCCGCATGAAGAGGTCGAGGACCTGGAGGTTGTTGTAAGGCTGCAGTCCGAGACCGAGGCGATCGAAATCCAAGGTGTCAAATACGCTCGAGACGTTGTTGTTGATAAAGCTCGTAGCGTTACCGGCAGCGAGACACTGCGTGACCGAACCGGTGGCGCCGGTGCATGCCGTGGTACCCGTCAGACCGGGAAGCTGGTTTTCGAACCAAGGCTGGGTGGTTACGCTGGCAGGAGCGACTCCGGCGCGCAACTGGGTGGCGACCGCATCATAAGCCTGGGCAAAGGTTTGTCCGGAAGCCTTGTCCTTGAACATGTACGGGGCGGAGTTGAAGTTAATACTGCCTGGCAGATCGCGGCCGAAGCGGCCAACGTAGCCGACTTCCAAAATCATTTTGCCGGGAAGGGTGCGTTGGATGGTGAAATCCACCATGTGAGCGCGGCCAGCCTTGAAGTTGGGGTCGTTCTGGAAGCTGAGCTCTTCGCCGAAGGGAACCGTCGGGATGATGGGTGATTGGAGCGCTGCCGGCAGCGGCGGAGTGGGAATCGTGCCGTCGACGCCTACGCGAAAACTGGCTGCCCCGGGAGTCGCGATACCAGCAGCCGAGTTGCAACCGGCTCCTGGTGTGCCGGAGGCGTTGCACAAAGGCGTCTGCACGTTAATGGTCTGGGCGAAGCCGACGCCGAGCATCGGAATGATGACGCTTTGCACGGTGTTGACGCGATCGTAGGCAATGCCGTAACCGCCGCGGATCACCGTTTTGCGGTCGCCGAAGAGTTTCTGCAGCGGGCCACTGTCGAAATTGGGGTTCCAAGCCACGGAAGCGCGAGGAGCCCAGTCACCATAGTCCACATTGAAGACGTTAGAGCGGCCGCTGCTTCTAATAGGAATGTAAGAAAGAGTTGGATCGAAAACATCGCCGGCCTCAGCGGCGGCTTCCTTCTGCTGAATGTATTGGAGGCCGTTGATGATGGTGTCACCGGTGTCGTGATCAGCGATAAATGTCTGCTGGCCGTTGGCTTCCTGCGGTGTGGTTTGCCACCCATAGCCGAGACCGTAGGTCAGGGTGATGGAAGGCTTGATGCGCCAGGAGTCCTGCACGAAGAAGTTGTAAGCGCGCAGGGTAGTCTTGGCCTCCAGTTGGGTGCCGAGCGGCTGTGGTTGGAGTTGGCCATTACGGACCGCGAGGATGCCGACGTTGTCTAATAAGCCGAGCGAGGCGGCATACAGGCGATCCCAGTTTTGCTGATCCGCCGTGGGCAGGTTTGCCGGACGCTCTGTGGAGGGGATGCTGATTCCCTGGATGACATCCGCGTCCAGAGTGGCGACGAGAGAAGTGACGGAACCGATGACCTTGTCGTCGCGTTCGTGAATGGTGGGCAGCCAACGAATGTCGGCGCCGGTGACCAGGGTGTGATTGCCCTTGATCCAGGTCAAGTTGTCGGCATATTGCTTGTTGCTGTCGTAGATGGCCTGGTGGCGTGCGCGCTGGGTGTCTACGTCAACGACGGTGTCAATGAGGCCGGTGGCGCCGAGGCCAGGGGCTAGGGCGATGTCACCGAGAGCAGTGGAAGTACCCGGAAGATTCAAGTCCGCCGCCGAGACGCGCGGACGGATGACGTTGAAATCCTGGCGGCTGCGAATCCAGCCGGCGTGGAAGCTGTTGATAAGATTGTCGCGAATCTGCCAGTCGAGGCCACTGGTGAAGCCGTCACCACGAATATCGGAAGCGCTGGCCGATTCGGCCGTACCGGTGAGGAAGCTGATTTGACCCGCCGCTTGGCCGGAGGCATTGGGCGAAAGGTCGCGGTGATAGAGATAGCGCCCGAAAAACTTCACTTTGTCGGTGAAGTTGTGGTCCAGACGGAAGTTGACGAAGTCGTCCTTCAGGAGTTCTGGAACGCTGGTGCGAAAACCTTCGGTGTTGGAGCCGTCGCCGACGTTGGGATCGTTGCCTAAGGGCATCAGATTCCAGAGCGCTTGCACCGTCGGGCTGATGCCGATGCCGCGAGGATCGCAAGCCAGATTGCCCCCGGTGCCACAAGCGGTGGACGTGGCCAGATTGTATTGCACGCCATTAAAAGTAAGGATGCCGTCGCGAAGGGACTGGGTCGGGACGATGCGTTCGACTTCGACGGCTTGCGGGAAGCGGCGCAGCTCGTAGTTGCCAAAGAAGAAGGTCTTGTTCTTGTGCAACGGACCACCGAAAGTGCCGCCGATGCGATTGTCGTGCTGGGGCTGCTTGGGAGTGAAATCGAGGCCGGAGCCATTGGGAGTGTGGCCGTTGTCCCAAGTGTTGGCGTTCAGCGCGGAGTTTTGGTGATACCAGTAAGCAGCGCCGTGGAAATCGTTGGTGCCGGTCTTGCTGATCATATTGATCTGGCCGCCTTCGGAACGCTGGAAGGAGGCGTTGTTATTGGTAACACCGACGCGGAACTCTTCGATGGTTTCGACGCTGATGGGAATGACGGGAGTCTGGTTGCCGCCGCCCGCGATCACGTTGTCGGTGATGTCGATGCCGTCGAGATTGAAAACGTTCTGGTCGCTGCGAGCGCCGGCGATAGTGCCGCCCGCGTTGCCGAAACCGCCGCCGTTGCTGCTTTCAAAAGGAGTGGACATGGGCTGGAGAGTGAGCAACTCGCGCGAGTCGCGGCCGAGAGTGGGCAAGGTCATCAATTCGTTTTCGGCGACGACGTTACCGACAACAGCATCAGCGGTCTGCAACTCGGCTTGGGCCTGCGCGGACACTTCGACGGTTTCCGTGCCCGAGCTGACCTGGAGCGTGGCGTCGTAGGTGTAGCTCTTGGTGACGTCCACACGGAGATTGGTGAAACTCAGGACGGCGAAACCGGCTTTGGAGATCTTGAGGTTGTAATTGCCGGGGGCGATGCTGGGGAAAACGTACTCGCCCGAGGAATTGGTCGTCACGGTCTTGCTTTCGTTCGTGGCGGTGTTGGTTAGAGTGGCGCTGGCATCGGGAACGACAGCGCCGCCTTTGTCGCTTACGGTGCCGCGGATGGCGCCGGTATCAGCGGTTTGGGAGTAAGCGGAAGTTGCAACCAGGAAGAATGCGAAAAGCAGAAATGCCGAAAAGAGAAAGCGTGAAAACACCCTCATATTCCCCCCACTCGGGCGGGGTTACGTAGCTGGTGCGGTCACGTGATAGTTGTACCGACGGCAAGCAGCGGATGACTGTATGCAATATCCACCGGTCCAGACTTCTCTCTTCCCTAGTGCGGGCACTGCACGCGTTTAGAGAGAAAAAAAGACTGTCCGTCGCCAAAGACAACTTAAATGGTGACCACTCGCAGGGTCCCCACCACAAAAGATGGGGATGCTTTACACCAAGTGGGGAAAGGGTGTCAACGAAAGATTCATAGCAGCAAGAAAATGAAACAGGTGTTGCTGCGGCAGGAACGTATCTTCTGTGGCGTATACCAGACGCCTTTTCGGGTCAGCGACGTATGGGTGTTGTGGCCGTGAAAGTTGTGGAATGCCGGCGCTGCTATTTTTTGGCAGGCGCTTTTCGGCAGTGTTCGCGCCGGAGTGCGTGAGCGACCCTGGTGGCAAAAAAAAGGAGGCGGAAAAGACCGCCTCCCGGAAGAGATTTGCAACGCTGGTTGCGAAAGCTGCGTTGAATGTTGGTGGTTAGAAGGAAACGCGCAAACCGAGCTCGATCCAGCGGCTGCCTTGCGTGCGGTCCGCGGGAATCAGTTCCTGGCTGATGACGCCGAAGTTCGCCGGCTGTTGAAGATTCAGAGACGGCGGGAAAAAGTTGACGTGGTTAAAGATGTTGAAGAAGTCGGCGGAGAACTCGACCTTGAAGCGCTCGTGGAAGGTAGTTACCTTGCCGACGCGGCTGTCCAGGTTCCAGAGGCCGGGAGCGCGCAGCGGGTTACCCGTGCCGTCACGGCCGGCAGTGGCGATGTCGACGGGAGAGAAAGCTGCGGCTGCAGCGTCGGGATTGGCGAAGAGGTTCAAGCCCGTGCCGCCGCCGGAACTGCAACCCGCCGTGCCAAAGCCGGTGCCGCAGACATTGCCATGCACGCCGGCGCCGAGCGAACCGATGCCGACAGAGGAAACAGCGTTAAGCGAGCTGCCAAAGAGGCCGCCGCCCAAATCGCCGTCCACCACCGTCAGCGGCAGGCCGCTGGCGGCGCGGAAGACGCCGGAAGTGTACCAGCCGCTGATGAATTTATCGGCGATGCCGTTGCTGAAATGGAACCGGTGACCGCCGCCTGCTGGCAGGTCATAGTTGAAGAGCATGTTGAAAACGTGAGTCCGATCGAACAATGAAGGCCCGTACTGAAAGTTGGGATCGAAGCTGGTGGCGTAGGTCCCGGCGTTGTTCTGCACGGTGCCCACCTGATCCAGCGATTTCGAGAAGGTGTAATTGGCTTCGAATTGCAAACCGTGCGAGGGACGCTTGCGGAGCGTGACCGTGGCGGCGTTGTAATTTGAGAGGTCGTTGTGCGTGCGCATGAATAGGGCGAAGTCGATCTGGTGATTGTTGAAGGTGGGCAAACCAATGGCGGGACGCAAAGCGTCGATGCCGCTGAACACGGAGCCGACCGAGAAGGCCTGGAAAGCACCTTCGTTGCCGGAGACAAAGCATTGCGTTTGGCTCAAAGCAGCGCTGGCGCAGCCGCCCTCGTTCGTGGGCAAAGTGTTGATGCCCGGGAGTTGATTTTCAAACCACGGCTGGCTGGTGAGGTTGGCCGGCGAAATTCCCGCCGCGAGCTGTTTTTCGACGGCCTCGTAGGCCTGCGCAAAAGTTTGACCGGAGGCGTTGTCTTTGAACATGTAAGGAGACGAGTCGAAGTCAACGCTATTGGGCAGATCGCGGGCGATGCGGCCGACATAGCCGACTTCCATGAGCATGTTGCCGGGGAGTTCGCGTTGGATGGTGAAGTCAAAACTGTAGCTGCGGCCCACCTTGAAATTCGGATCGACGGCAAAGGAAAGCGTTTCGCCACCGATACCGGGGATGATGGGCGAGGACACTGCCGGGAATGTGGGGACGGGCAAAGTGCCGTCGACGCCCACGCGGAAGCTGGCTGATCCGGGCGTGGCATTGGCTGCACCGGCGCCACAGTTCGGACCCGCGGAAGTCCCATTCAAATTGCACTGCGGCAAAGCGTCCACGAGCGTCTCGGCAAAGCCGACGCCCAATTGCGGAATTTCGACGCTTTGCACGTTGTTGATGCGGTCATAGTAGATACCGAAACCCGCGCGGACCACCGTTTTGCCCGCACCGAAGAGTTTGCCGAGCTTCCCGTCGTTGTAAGAAGGATTCCAGGCCACGGAAACGCGCGGCGAAACATCGCCATAGTCGGTGTTCCAGATGGAGCTGCGGTTCGAGTCTTTGATGGGCAGATAGCCGATGGTCGGATTGAAAATCTGCCCGCCGGCAGCGGCTTGCATCTTGTCCTGGACGTATTGCTGAGCCGTGAGAATTTGTCCGTTGTCGGCATCGATTTCGAAGGTTTGCTGGCCGTTCTGTTCGGTCGGGGGAGTCTGCCAGCCATATCCAAGGCCAAGGGTCAGGGTGAGGTCCGAGCGCATGCGCCAGGTGTCCTGTACGAACATATCGTAGGCGCGCTGGTTCGTGTTGGCGATGAGCGGGGTGCCGAAAGGCTGTGGATTCAGGCTGCCGTTGCGCACGCCGAGCACGCTCACGTTATCAACGATGCCGAGCGTAGCAGCGTACAAACGATCCCAGCGCGTGACGTCCGCGGGCATGAGGCAAAAAGTCGTAATAGCACCGCCGCAACTGGGCGGACGGTTGGCCGCGGGGATGTTCTGGTTGGTGCCAATGACGTCGGCATCTTCAACGGCGACGAGCGAGGCCAGCGAGCCAACCACCTTGTCATTGCGCTGCGCGATAAGCGGCATCCAATGAATGTCGCCGCCCGCCGAGATGGTGTGTTTGCCTTGAATGTGATTGAAGTTGTCGACGAGCTGTTTGTTGCGCTGGAAGTTGCCTTGCGTGCGGGCGCGTTGCGTATCGACGTCGATGGGCACGTCGATGAGGCCCGTAGCCGCCAGGCCGGGAGCAAGGGCGATGAATCCGGCAGACGTGTCGGTGCCATTCAAGGCCAGCGTGGAAGCGGAAGAGCTAGGAGACAAACCGGGCAGGAAGACCCGGCTGCGAATCCAGCCAAAGCGAATCGTGTTGCTGGTAAAAGAATTGAAGGCGTAATCGAGAGCGCCGATGGCACCATCGCCGCGCGTGTCGTTACCCGTGGTGGCAATCGTTTGGTTGTTGAGAGTGTCGATCTGTAGCGGCGTCGTCTGCAAGGCCCGCGAGTAGATGTACCGGCCGAAGAAGTGCGCCTTGTCAGAGAAGTTGTGGTCCAGGCGGAAGGTGACAAAATCATCTTTAATCGGCGTCTGCGCCGTGGTCAAAAAGCCCGTGGTATTGTTCCCATCCACGCCGGGCAGACTCGGATCGTTCCCTGCCGGGTTCAAATTATAGAGGGTTTGAATCGTGGGGCTGATGCCGATGCCGCGTGGATCGCAAGCGAGCCCACCGCTGGGGCCGCAATCGGTGGAAGTTGCCAGGTCGTATTGCCGGACCGCGCCGGTGGAGTCCACAAACGAAAGCGTACCGGAGCGCAAGGCCGCGGTCGGCACAATGTGGCTGACTTGCGACGCGGAAGGAAAGCGCCGCAGTTCATAATTGCTGAAGAAAAAAGTTTTGTTCTTGATGAGCGGACCGCCCACGCTGACGCCTTCGCGATTGTCCTTGAAGGGCGTCTTCGGAGTGTATGGCGTGCCCAGCGCGGCGTCGGGTGTGTGGTTGAGATCCCAGGAGTTCGCGTTGTAGCCATCGCTTTGGTGGAACCAGTAGCCGTCCCCATGAATCGTGTTCGTGCCGCCCTTGCTCAGCAGCGTAATGTTGCCGCCGGACGAGCGGCTAAAGTCGGTGTTGGCGTTGCTCACGCCCACGCGAAACTCTTCCAGGCTTTCGACACCCGTGGGAATGAAGTTGGTCGCTGTCGCTCCGCCGCCCACCGTATTGTCGGTGATGTCGATGCCGTCCATCATGATGGTGTTCTGGTCGCTGCGGGCGCCGGCTACCGTGCCGCCGCTGTTGCCGAAGCCGCCATTCGCCGGCGTGTCGTAAGGCGTCGTGCCGGGCTGCAAGGTAAGAAGCTCGGAGGCGTCGCGCTGCAGCGTGGGCAGGCGTTGCATGGTCGTCCCGCCAATCACGTCGCCGACCTGAGCATCAGTAGTCTGTAGCTCGACGCGCGCTTCCGTCGACACGGTCACGGATTCGGTGATCTGTCCGAGTTCCAGCCGCACGTCGACGGTGTAGCTTTTGGCAACCTCGACATTCAGCGCGGTCACATTGGAAGTGCGAAAACCATCTTTCTTTACCGTGACGTCATAAACGCCGGGGGCGACGTTCACGAACGTGTATTGGCCTGCGGAATTGGTGGCCTGCGAGGTCTCGATGTTGGTGGCCTTGTTGTGCAAAACGACCGAAGCCCCGGAAATAGCGGCCCCGCTTGGATCACTTACCGTGCCAATCACCGTGCCGGTGGTGGCGGTTTGCGCCCATCCGGACGGAGCAAACAGTAGCGCAACGAGAAGCGACAACCCGACTACGCAGGCCGCAACATAGTGCTTCTTCACAAGCACACCCCTTTCCTGGAGACACCAAGATTGTTTGTTCAGGAAGCCGAGGCCAGCCGTTAACGAGCAGGAACGAACAACGACTTTAAGCAGAGAGATACAAATCTAGAGTTAAATGTTCCCACCACAGGCCCAAAACCCAACGCAACCCGAACCCACCCAACCCACTTCGCAACCGAGCCCATCGAAAACGCGAAGCCCGGTTTCTGCGCTCAATAGACGTAAACGGACAAGAAATGGTTTCTAGCGAGAGAGAAGAAATGCACGTAAAACTGAGCCAAAACGACGGTGCTCCGGAAAAAATTTAAGAATTGAGAAAAAATTTATAAATCGAGCGCCGTTTGCCTCTGCAGCCCTCGCACGGAATCCAAAATCAGCCGGGTTTCCCCGCGGCGCCCCTCTTTGCCGAAAGTGTTTTCAGTCAAAGTAGAATCGGAAGAGCGCAAATGGCCTTTCCTGCTGGGAGCTAGTCCAACAGATCGGGATAAATGACTGGGCCGGTCAGGAACTCGGAGTGGCCGCTGGCGAGACGCAAAACGGCGTTTCATATCCAAGAGCGTGACAGACGCTGTGGCAACATCGCTGATCCCACAAAGAGTCAGCTTACACCTGCAAAATGCCGATGAACCTCGCTACAATAAACCTATGCTGACTCAGATTCGAGGTACCGACCTGACCGGGCACGGCCGGCCGCGGCGGCGCACCTACGGCGTACGCGTGGGGCAGGTACAGGTGGGTGGCGGCGCGCCGATTGTGGTGCAGTCGATGACCAACACGGATACCGCCGACGTCGAGGCGACATTTAAACAAACCGTGGAGCTGGCGGAAGCGGGTTCCGAAATTGTGCGCTGGACGGTGAATGTGCCGGAAGCGGCGGCAGCCGTGCCGGAAATCAAGAAGCGCCTGCTCGATGCGGGATGCAACGCGCCGATCATCGGAGATTTTCACTACAACGGCCATGTCCTGCTGACGAAATATCCGGACTGCGCCAAGGCGCTCGATAAATACCGGATCAATCCCGGCAATGTGGGCGCCGGCCAACGCCGCGACGAACAGTTCTCTACGATCTGCAAAGTAGCGCGCGACAACGGCAAGCCGGTGCGCATCGGCGTCAACGGCGGCTCGCTGAACCAGGAACTGGTCATGGCCAGGATGCAGGAGAACACCGACAAAAATCTGGGCCTGGAGTCCGAAGAAATCATCAACGAATGCATGGTGCTTTCCGCGCTGCAATCCACCGAGCTCGCGCTGGAAAGCGGGCTGACGCACCAGCAGATCATTATTTCGTGCAAAACGTCGCGGCCGCGGGATTTGATCACGGTGTATCGCGATTTGTCTGCGAAGACGGAACAGCCGCTGCACTTGGGCTTGACCGAAGCGGGCATGGGCATGAAGGGCCAGATCTGGTCCGCGGCGTCCCTGGGCGTGCTGCTTTACGAAGGCATCGGCGACACGATTCGCATTTCGTTGACGCCGCGGCCCGGCGGCGACCGTCGCGAAGAAGTGTATGCCGCGTGCGAACTGCTGCAGGCTTTGGGGCTGCGGTCGTTTTCACCGAGCGTGACCGCGTGCCCGGGCTGCGGACGGACGACAAGCACAACGTTTCAGGAATTAGCGGAGCGGATTCAAGCCTATATCCGCGACAGCATGCCGATTTGGAAGACGCAGTACGAAGGCGTAGAAACAATGACGCTGGCGGTGATGGGCTGCATCGTAAACGGCCCCGGCGAATCAAAGGCGGCGAATATCGGGATTAGTTTGCCTGGGACCGGCGAAGCACCGCGCTGCCCCGTTTATATTGATGGGAAGAAGGACGTGACGCTGGAAGGCACGTACGACGAATTGGCGGCAGCGTTTCAGAAGCTGGTGGACGACTATATCGAACGAAAGTATCCGCGTAAAGCGGCTGAAGCGGTGATCTCGTAAGCTCTCCCTTCAGCAGCCTCGCGGACGATATGCGAAACCTTCTCCTAAGATCTCTGGCGATCGCTCTGGTTGTGGGTTCGTGTATTGGATTCGCGGATTTCGTGGCGTCAGTCCGTGGGGCCACAAAGTATGACCCTCCAATAGCTGAAGAGGAGTTACAGAAACTGCGGCAGCTGCCAGTCGAAAAGTACGCGGAAGCTCTTTCGACTCGAAGGAAGTTTCTCACACGGACACAATGGCTCGAAGACTCGATCGGATATGCATTCTTCTGGAAGGATGTTGCGGGACACTGTGTGATTCCCGTCTTGGGCGTATTCATGGCGTGCATCTGGATCGGCAGAATGCAAGCACAAAAAGCCAGCCACCCATCACTGGAACCGGCACGGAAAATTCCGGACTAGTTTAAGGAATTTGCGGACAAGCTCGAGTGGCGACGCTGCGGAGCTTGTCTAGCGCGATGGCGCGGGCACGCGTGTAGGCTTGCGCGTCGTCGAGCAGTTGATGCGCCCAGTGGCCGCTCATGGCGATCGCGTGGAGTTCGAACGCCAGCCGCGTTGGGTTCAGCTTCGCATCCAGATGGCCGGCCTCCTGCGAAAGTTTTACGGCCCGCGCAATCGCCTCAATCCATTCCTTCATGATCGCCGAGACGCGGTCACGCACGGGGCCGCGGCGGCTATCAAACTCGAATGACGCGGCGCTGAAAAAACAGCCGCCCTTGAAAACGCTCTTTTCTCCCGACGAAAGCCAAAAATCAATTAAACGCCACAAACGCGGCATGCCCCGCGTGGCGCAAACTGCGGGAACCGTGACCTTGTCAATGAAGCGTTGGCGGGCAGCTTCGATAGTGGCCAGTTGCAAGTCTTCCTTGGATCCAAAATGGGCAAAAAGGCCGCTCTTGGACATGCCCAGTTGTTCGGCAAGGTAGCCGATGGTCAGGCCCTCGAGACCGTGGACCGAGGCAATGTCCACAGCGCGGGCAAGAATGGCATCGCGGGTGCGCACGCCGCGAACCTGGCGACGGGGGGCTGGAGGCGGGGGGAGCTTTTTGGCGCGGTGGGGCGCTGGAGGCATAAAAATACTGTAACACAGGTCACAAAATTAGCACGAACGTTCGTTTTCTGTGCTATCCTCCTGCCCCTGGATGGGTGCCATGGGACTCTTCGTGCGCCGGCTCCGGCCGGCTGGGCTGTTACTAACAGTAGTCATCTCTTTTGCAGGCCGCGCTGCTGCGCAAGAAATTCCGCTGGAGCGCTGCGACACGCTGCCGCTGGTCGAAGTAAAAATCGGCGACGGCTACAATTGGTTTCTCGTCGATACCGCGGCCACTTCCATCCTGAACATCGAATCGTTCGCGAGTGGCGCGCGCAAAGACATTCGCGTGACCTCCTGGAGCGGTACGCTGGCCACCAGCGCGAAAGAAGTCGCATTGCCGGATTTGACCATCGGGCGCACGACCATCCTGAAACCCACGCTGCCCGCAATAGATTTGTCCGCAATCGGAAAGGCGTGCGGGCGAAAAATTGACGGTATTCTCGGCATCGATTTGCTGCGGAAGCTCGAAGCAACGGTGGATTTGAAGCAACAAACCATGCACGTAACGACTGCTGATGAGGTACACGCCGCAGAGTTAGCAAAGGCCATGCAGCAGGAGATGCATCACTGCATGGAGGCGTTCAACGCATCGGACGAGCAGGCCTTTGGCGAGTGCCTGGACCCCAAAATTGTCTTATTCAGCGGAGATACCGAACTTTACGGACGCGAACAGGTGACGCGCTATTTTCGCGACAAGTATTTTCACCAGACACCGGCCGCACAGCTGGAAATTCAGGAGAGTGATTTTCATCCGATTGGCGAGGCCGTCTGGTACGAGTATCAGTTCACGATTGAATCGGCACGCGGAACATTGCGCGGACGTGGTATGGCCATGTGCCAGAAATCGCAAGGCCACTGGCGCATGGCCAGCATGCATCACTCCGTCGTCGAGTGGGTGGCCAAAAATGGCGAGCGCAGCGTCGCCGGACATTGACCCGATTCAGGCTGCGGCGATGGAAAGCCGCGCTTAAAGCTGCGAGCCCGGGCAACCGGGGCGGCTGTGCTAGAATTTTCTCCGGTTTGAAGATTAGCGGCGACGGAAAACACCTTGAAAATCAGTCGAGCGGATGTCGAGCGAGTCGCGGAACTGGCCTATCTGGAGTTGAGCGAGGCCGAGCTGGAGAGTTACCGCAACCAGCTTGACGAAATTCTCGAGTACATCGGCAAGCTGGACGAACTGGACACGGCGAACGTTCAGCCCATGGCCCAGGTGCTGGCGGACGACCAAACAGCGGATGCGACGCTGCGCGAGGACGTGGTGCAGCCCTGCGCCATTGCCGCCGAGATTTTGCAGCAGGCGCCTGATCCGGAACCGCCGTATTTCCGGGTGCCGAAAGTCATCGAGAGATAGAGAAAACAAGAAATAAGGAAGTAGAGAACAGAGCGCCTCGCGTAGTGATTCGGTGCACATGGAGCTCGGTCGGTAATGCTCGCAGCCAGGACAGGCCACGGATGACGACGAAGTGGACGATTGACGGCGTGAAAGAAGCTCTGACGTCGAAGAAAGTTTCGGCGCAGGAGTTGACGGCCGAGTTTTACCAACGCATTGGCGAAAAGAATCCCGAGCTAAATGCTTACCTGACGCTCTGCGAAGAGCGCGCCTACGCGCAGGCCCGTCGTGTCGATGAGTTGGTAGCCAACGGCCGACCTCTGCCGGCTATGGCGGGGGTTCCCATCGCTGTAAAAGATGTCATCAGCACGCGTGGCGTGAAAACCACCTGCGGCTCGAAAATCCTCGAGCATTATGTGCCGCCCTACGATGCCACGGCGGTGGGCCGGCTGGAGGCGGCCGGTGCGATCATTCTCGGCAAAGCCAACTGCGACGAGTTTGCTATGGGCAGTTCGAATGAAAACTCCGCATACGGGCCGGTGCGGAACCCGGAAGCGCCAGACCGCGTCCCGGGCGGATCGAGTGGTGGCTCGGCAGCGGCGGTGGCCGCGGGATTGGCGGTAGCGTCGCTCGGCACGGATACGGGCGGCTCGATTCGCCAGCCCGGATCGTTCTGCGGGATTCCGGCCATGATGGGCAGCTACGGAAGGGTCTCGCGGTACGGGCTGATTGCCTTTGCGTCTTCCCTAGACCGGATCGGGCCTTTTGCCACGAATGTGGCCGACGTCGCCACCGTGCTCGAAGTGATTGCCGGACGCGACGCCAACGATTCCACTTCAACCACCGCGGCTGTTCCCGATTACCGCGCCGAAATCGCCAAGCCCGTCAAAGGAATGAAAATCGGCATCCCGAAGGAGTATTTCGGTGCAGGGATGGACGGCGAGGTTCGCAAAAAGATTGAAGCGGGGATTGAACTACTGAAGCGGATGGGTTGCGAAATTCGCGAAATTCGCATGGCGCACACCGACTACGCCATCGCCACGTACTATATCATCGCCACCGCCGAAGCCAGCTCGAACCTGGCGCGCTATGACGGAGTTCTCTACGGGTTGCGTGCGGCGGACGAATCGTTATTGGCGATGTACAGGAAAACCCGGGGCATAGGTTTTGGCGCCGAGGTGAAGCGCCGCATTGTCCTCGGCACATACGTATTGTCGGCAGGCTATTACGACGCGTACTATCTGAAAGGGCAGAAGGTACGCGCGCTTATTGCGCAGGATTTCGGCGATGCCTTCACGAAGGTGGACGCCATCGTGACGCCGACCTCGCCGGTCCCTCCCTTCAAGCTGGGCGAGCGCACCAGCGACCCGCTCCAGATGTATCTTGCTGATATATATACAGTTACAGGATCACTGGCGGGTGTACCGGGCATTTCCGTGCCCTGCGGAAAGATCGGCGGAAAGTTGCCTGTGGGTTTGCAGATCTTCGGGCCCGCCTTTGGAGAAGCTGCGGTACTGCGGCTCGCTCATGCCTTCGAGCAGGCTGGCGGCGCCTTGGTCTGAGTTGCCCGTTGGCCACCAACGATGCTCCCAGCCATCGACTCGCTCGTAGAAATTCTGACCAAAGCGCAGAGTGAGTTTTTGCGGTCCGCCGATTCGGTTCCGCCCGAGCACTGGAAAACGCGGCCTGGAGACGGTCGGTGGTCTGCGGCAGAGTTGGTCGCTCACTTGGTCAGCGTGGAAAAGGCGGTCATTGAAAAGGCCGACCGCGTTTCGCAAAAGCCGCCCAGACACATCCCACTCTATAAGAGATTCCGTCTGCCCATCCGGTTGGTGGAGTTGCGGCTGATTCGGCTGAAATCGCCAATCCCAGTTGCGGTGGAATCCCTCCGCGAAAAAGAGGAGATGCTGGCGGAATTGCGCGAAGCGCGGGAACGCTCGCTGGCCTTTCTCGAGGAAACGCGGCACCGCGAACTCGGAGCGTATCTCTGGCGACACCCAGCCTTGGGTATGTTAAACACGTACGGATGGATGGAGTTTCTCGCGGCGCACGAAAATAGACACACAAAACAGGTGCGGGAAATTGCCCACGACCTACCGAAAGCCATAGAGAGATTGCAAAAGTAAGACATTTTTTCCTACCTGTTTTTCAGAATGGCGGACCTGTACTATCGGCCAGCAAAAGGGCGCAAACCGGTTAACGCCTTTTTGCACAGCAAGATGAAACAAAAGTACTAGCCCATTCGTTTTTAAGTGTAGGAACGGAACGACTATTGCTCTTAGCTCGATGCATCGCGTACGCTGCACAAAGCATCATAGAAGTGAAAGCGGGCAAGAGTAAGAGGGACAAGGCCATGGTCACGGTTAAGTCTAGCCAGAAAATCTTTACGGACACAGAAGTGGCGAGCCTGACGGGCATCTGCGTGGACCATATCCGCAACTTCGCGAAGAGTCGGCACCTGGGCTTCATCGCCCGGGCTGCGGAAGCCGCCGGGAAGCAGGCGGATCAGTGGTTGTTCACGCTGTCCGACCTGATGGTGCTGGTCACGCTGTTTCCCCGCTGCACGCACTAATCGCGCCGGCCGGCGCGCCCTAAGATCAGCGGATCTTAGCGTTCTTCCTATTGGATTTCTTCGATGGCTCTTTCCGGGACAACGGAAGGAGCCATTTGCTTTTTGGGGCAGTTGCAGCAGAGAACCCAGCGGCGTAACCTCAGAAGTTAGGGCAAACCGAAGCTGCCCACGGACCATCCCATAGCTGAGAAGGCTCCATGCCGGTACCGTCACGCACCATGCTAGGTCTGACCCTTTCCGCCGCGCTGGCGGGGTATGTTTGGGCGGGCCAGCAGGCCGCAGGCGCACCAGGCGCTGCGCAATCCGCAAAGGGCGAGACCAGCGGATCGGTAAGCCCAGCACCGTCACCTACGCCATTGCTCAAGGGCAAAAAGCTGGTCTTGAAAGACGGGACCTACCAGATTGTTCGCGAATACCAGAAGAACGGCGACCGGGTGCGGTACTTCAGCACGGAACGGGGGGCGTGGGAAGAGATTCCCGCGGCAATGGTCGATTGGGACGCGACCAAAAAGGCGGAAAAGACCGAAGAGCAAGTGAATGATGCGCTGATGAAGCAGGTGCACATCCAGGAGCTGGCGGCGCATGCGGAAACGCCCGTGGATGTAGATGCCAGTTTGACCGTGGCGCCCGGCGTATTCCTGCCCGACGGTGAAGGCATGTTTGCGCTGGAAGGCAAGACCATTAAACACCTGGAGCAGGTTGGGACGCAGGTGAAAACGGACAAGAAGACGGTCATCAAGCAAGTGCTGACTCCGATTCCGATTATTCCGAGCAAGAAGAACGTGGAGATACCCGGCACGCGGGCCAAGGTGCGCTTGACTACCGATCATCCCGAATTCTACCTGCGCGAGCCGGCACCGGATCCCGACCGGCGCAGCTCGATTGAGAGAAGCGGACGCGTGGGAGACATTGCGCCAGAAGTGATCCTGGTTCGAGCGACGGTGAAAGGCAACAAGCGGTTGCTGGAATCGATCCGCAGCTATTTCGGGCAGCCGTATGACGAACAGCGCAAAGAGATTGTGTTCCAACGGTGGGATGTGGCGCCGGATATTTATCGGTTCACGCTGGGAGAATCGCTGCCGCCGGGAGAGTACGCGTTTGCGGAGTTGCTGCCGGATGGGTTGAATCTGTTTGTATGGGACTTTGCGGTGGATGCTCCGGCGAAGCCGTGAGTAGCGAACAGTGAGAAGTGAATAGCAAACAGCGAGCGATCAGCGAAGAACGAACTGTAGCCTTAGCAGGGTGGGCGTTCGCGCTGTGGTGGTCTGTGGGCCGAGGAGGTATTTGCAGAAGAAGAACCCGTAAGTCCTTTGGAATGATATTCTTCGGAGACCCCCACCGGTTAAAGTCTTTAGAATGATATTCTTCTGAAAATCGAGGGGAGGGGGTAGGTCTCTCGTAGACTGAGTTTCTGCCGGAAACGCCGGGAGAGCTTCTCCCTTATCCTCGGCATTACTATAACATACTAATACAATTTGTCAAGCACTATTCCTGGCCATGCCATCGGAAAACGGTCAACTTCTAGGAAAACGATCCGTCTGTCCTTGGGGTTTCGTCCTGGCCGACTTCGTTAGACATGGTCCCCGAATTTCCGTGAACCTGGGTCTTGGGGTGGGGCTGCGGATGCTGCGGCAGGGCAAAGCCACGCAAACGTCAAAAACGAGAAGCAAGACCCAGGTTTCCAACAACGAAACCTGGGGCACCCCACGCTTCCTCCCGCTCGATTCCGGGCCACCCGTCCGGTTCACGAGGTCAAACGTCTCATGAACCCGTGCGCGAAGAAATGCGGCAGGTCAATGCGCGATCAGCGACCACACGAGGCGAGTATCTTTGTTTGCGACAACCACGCAGGCTTTTGATGTCCCTAATCACGCTTACTGATTGGGCGACAGATAGCCACCGTGTGCTCCGCCGGGCTACCTTGGCGAGGCCAGAAACTGCAGCTCAGCACAGCTGCCCGGCTCGATCGATACGTGGTCCTCGTTGTCGTAGCTCAACTCGTACGGCGTCACAATCCATCGAGAGGTTTCAGGCCAAACAATATATTTTCCGGGCGGCACCCGAATATGAAAGCGACCCTCTTGATCCGTAATGGCCGTATACGTCTTCCCCCCTCCCTTCGCCATTACTGCGATGCCACTGGCACTTACGTTTATTTGACTGACTACTATTCGCCCACCGATGTCACCGCCTGATGCCGACTTCATGTTACCAACTAAATTCTCTATCTGCTGAATTGCTTCGCCTGCTTTGGACAGTTCTGCCGAATTTCCACAGTTGTCGATGTTCAGGATACCGTCCTTCTTGTACGCGAAAACTACGTACGTTAGTCCCTTCTGCAAAGGAAACGCGCTAGTATCATTACCCGTAAAGATTTCAATTGGACCCGCTGAGGGACCTCTGTATGATTTTATTAATTGAAGACGATAGAGCCACCCTTCCGGGCTCGCCTCCCGCTTTGGCCATTTTTGAACGGAAACGACGGTCCCAGTGAAAACGGCGTCACTATGAAAGAATTCCGCACACACTCGCGGACTCGGCGCCCGACAAACCGCGCTGAGTGCGTCATAAGAAGATAGGTAGCAGCAAGTGCTGAGGTTCGCATGGCTCCGAACCTACAAACGCGCAACAATTTTCTGTTCATCATTGGACCTCGGCCGTTCCTGTCGGACAAGGCAGTCCGTTAGGAACCGTGATCATAACCGGCAGGAATCTCATAGGACCCTTCGGCCCAGCCCCCTCGGGAACGCCGTTTATCTCGAGAATGAGCTCTCCCGGAAAGTTACGCATTAACTTGGCTGCGTTGCTGGTCGGACCTATGACGTCAGTGATCGGACCAAGCGGAACCATCGGTTCGCCGGTAAGAGGATTTGCGATGGACACACCGATTTGTCCAATTATCGGCCGCAACTTGCCTTTTGCTCCGGCATATGCACGAGGAGTAGCGCCAGCTGTGCCGGTGAATTGCGTTGGAATAATCGCTAGGGTACCCGGAAGATTTGGTGCTCCGAATGCGCCGGTGCCGCTCTTGCCGGCCCCAATTACTCTGGCTTCTCCGTAGCACTCCTTGGGATTCTTGGGGCACAGACCGAAAGCATCCACAAAATCAACGGGGCGATTCGCGACGTACGCGTAGAAGTCGGTCGCGGCACCAAACCTCGCAGGATCTTCGCTGAGGAATCTGGACGGGTGGCGCACAGATTGTTCTTGACTCCCAAACACCCCAAGAGCATACCACCATTGTAAGTAACCGAACATGATAACGGGGTGCCGCACCCTTGGGGTGGAAGGGTGCGGGTTTTCGCTTTGACCTACGCCATGGAACGCAGACGAAATCCGCTGCAACGTCTTTACGGGCGCAACGATCTGCATTTCGTGACGTTCAGTTGCTATCGGCGACGGCCATATCTCGGAACAGTTCGGGCGCGGAATCTTTTCGTGAAGGTGTTGGACCGCGTTCGAGAGCGCTTTGGGTTCGAGTTGATTGGGTACGTGGTGATGCCCGAGCACGTGCATCTGCTGATGAGCGAGCCGGAGCGGGGCAATCCGTCAAAAGTATTGCAGGTGTTGAAGCAGAGGGTCTCGCGTTCGCTGCGAAAAAAGGGGACCAGCAGCACCAAGCAGTTGAAATTGTTTGGCGATGAGGAGTCACCGGCCTTCTGGCAGCGCCGTTTCTAGGACTTTAATGTGTGGAGCGAACGGAAGCTGCGAGAAAAGTTGCTCTATATGCACCGGAATCCGGTGCAACGGAAGTTGGTGCAGCATCCGAAAGATTGGCCGTGGAGCAGTTGGAGCTTTTATGCGCACGGTGCGGGAATGATCGCGATCGACGTGCGCGGCGCGATGAAGCAGAAGAGAAAACCCGCACCCTTAAACCCCAAGGGTGCGGCACCCAACCCTACTCTCGCGCTCTAAGTTAGTAAGGGCGAATCATTTAATCGGGTTGGTCACTCGGCCTAGGAATTTTGTTGGTTGGGCATATCGTCAGAGCCAGATAACAAGATTCAGAATGACGCGATTTTTTCTGAACGTCACCGGCCCAATCTAGCGATAGCCAAGACCAGGGTCTCGTTCAGACTCGCTTTGTCCAGCAGGGCCACTGCGCCAAAGCTTTGCGCCAGCGATTTGGCTGGCTGGTCGTTCCACAGCGACATCGCAACGAGTCGGCAGGCATGGTTTAGAGCCGACCTAACCTGGTGAGGAGTGTACTCGCGATCGTCTCGCATGTGCAGATCCATTAGAACAACGCGCGGGGTGAGGCTCTCTGCCAATTCAAGCATTTCGCGAAAGCACGCCGCTTCTCCAACCAACTCAATCTCCGAGCTGGAGGCTAGCAAACGGCAAATGCCTTGACGAACACTCCGCGAATCATCCGCCAGCAGCAACCGCACCGGAGGCGGGTTTTGCTGCGCGGAGGCATCGAACGTGAGCGGCACCTGGAATCCGGTCATGCCATACTCTCAGCACGAACCCTACCGAAGAGCTAACTTCTTTGGTTTCTACGATCGCGGCATCGCACTGTGTCCACCTGGCATGAAAAAGATCGCAACGAAATACAGGATTGGCAGTACAAAGAGGCAGTCCTTTACGCGGTCAAACACAGCGAATCAAGCCATCTCGGAGGGGTTCGTGAGTTGCAAGGCAAGAGAAAATCCCCCTTCGCGATGGCTGGCGAAGGGGGATTTTTTTGCCAAAGGAGCGTGAGAGATAGCGCGGCGAAAGCGGTCTAGTGGCCGCGACCGTCGCTGTCGTGGTCGTTACCACCCCAGCCGAACCCACCGTGGCAGGTGCCGACACCCTTGTCGCTGAAAGTAGGCGAAGCAGGCGCGCCGACTAGTGGAGCTTCCAGTGCGGACTCGAAATCCCAGCGATAGCCGTGGTCATCCAGGGTCAGGGCCATCACTCCCCAGTAGAAGCCGCCGGCTGTTCCGGTCTCGAGGTTCAAGGCGTTGAAATTCGGGTTGCTGGTGGGGTCAGCAGTGGTGCTGTTGCTGGTGACGACGGTATCGAGGGTCTCGCCGCCGGTGCCGACGACGAATTCACGGAGGCCATTTTTAGGATCGGAATTTCCTGAGGGATCCAGGGGGCGGTAGCGTGCGTAGAGGTGGTCGTGTCCGTTGAGCACCAAGTCGGCGCGGTGCTCATAGAGGAGTTGCCAAAAAGCCTGGGCGGCGATGCCTTCAGGGCTGATGCTGTTGGCGGGGCTGAAGGTCGGCTGGTGCCAGTAAGCGGCGGTGCAGGCGGAATGATTCTCGTCGAGATCCTTTTTCAGCCACTCGAGTTCGGCGGCAAACCAGGTTCCGGATTTTGCACAGCCGCCGGGCTGTGTCGAGCATTCAATATTAAGTGAGATCAGGTGCCAGGAGCCGAGATTGTAAGAGTACCAACCATCGGCGACTCCAGTGCCATTCACTCCTCCGTTGGCGCCCAATTCAAAATGCCCCGCCTGACCATCCGCGCGCGGTATGGGCTGCGGGTTGGGAGTGGTGAGACCCGGGTTGTTGCAAGCGGACGCCAAGGCCGGCGGGCAGGGTTCCGGGACCGTGGTCGTGACCGGGTTCCCGTTGGCATCGATCTGGAAGCCGTTGTAGTAGGAGAAGTAGCCGTAGCCGGCGACGCCCGTCTCGCTATGCTCGTCATAAAACTCATGATTGCCGGGCGAGGGCCGATGGAGAAATTTGAAAGCACCATAGGTCAAGTCGAACGATTGTACAAAGTCGGAATATTGGCCGACCTGGTATTGCAAGTCCCCGGTGATTGCGACGGCGTCGGGCTTCATGGCTTCAATCTGATTGGCCGTGGCTTCCTGGGATTGCCACAGAGAGGTGGGCGTGTACGGGGCCTTGGGGTTGAAGCAAAGTTCCTTATTTGCTTCACCAGCGGGCTCCGCATCACCGGGCTGGCAGGCGATGTCGCCAACCACGGCAAGTACGGGCGAGCGCCCCGTCGTGGCGTAAGGCCAGGTATTGGTATTGGAACGTGAATCTCTATCGTGATTGGAGTTTTGATCCTGAGCGCGTGTTCCCACTGCGAGTGCGAGCGCCAAGGCAGCCGCGCTAAACAGCGCTGCCGCTCGGAAGCTTCTCCCGATCGTCTTCATGCAATTCCTCCCGTTGTGACCTGGCGTTCGGATAGTTGGCAAAGCGGAGAGTTTTTATCGCTTCGATATTTCGTGGGCATCTCTAATGTGTGAACAGCTCGTGACTGTAATTCTTTGCAGATCATCAGGAAGGCGTTCGCAAAACTCGCCGGCTTCAGAGCGGGTTCATTCGGTTGTTTGCGTCCGGAGACGCCGCACGTTTTGCAGGCGATGCGGTGCTCAGGCGTAGCGGAATAGCGCCATGAAACCAAAGTCCATGTGCTGCTGGATATGGCAGTGAAAGAGCGTCAGCCCGGGCTGATCGGCGATCAAATCCACGGTGGCACGCCCAAACGCCGGAACGATCACGGTGTCCTTTTTGATGCCAGAGGTGGGCTGGCCATTGAGTTCAACGAGTTCGAACAGATGGCGGTGCATGTGCAGCGGATGAGCGTCGTCACTGCGATTGCGAAACACCAAGCGATAGCGGCGTCCCTGGCGGAACACGAATTCGCGTTCGTGCGGATATTCCTTGCCGTTGACGAGCCAGTGATTGATCCCGTGGGGCCCGCCCGGCACTTTTTCAAAGACCATGTCGATGATCTCGTCGGGCGCGGGGTGCTGGGCGGCGTTGCCAAAGATGGTGTAGTCCCAGCGCGATACCGGCGGGGCGAGCCACTGCGGCCGTGGTTGCGCATGATTGGCGTACTCCACGACGATGCCCATGCCGGAGCGCCGCGGGACATCGCGGAGCTCGCCTAAGATCCAGACGCCCGGCTGATTCATCTCCACGATCGCATCGACGCGCTCGCCGGGGGCGATCTCAACCACCGGCACGGATTGGGGAGCAGGCACGGGATTGCCGTCCAGAGCGAGCACGTGAAAACGGTGACCGAAAAGGCCGACTTGGTGAATTTGCGAGCCGGCATTGAGCAGGTGCATCAAGATGCGCTGGCCTTCCCGCACGCGCAAGGGCTCCCCGGCGCCAAGCATCTTGTCGTTGATGGAGAAAAGAGGAGCGCTGACTTCGAGCCCGTTGGGGCGCGGATCGGGCTTCGCGGGTTTTTCGGGCAGCGGATCGTTGGGGTCGCCCGGCATCGCGTCCTGATCCGCCGCACTCAGAAAATATTGCCACTCCCGCAGCGCCAGAAAAATCTCTTGATCGTAGCGCCCAGCGTCGCTCGCGGAATCGATCAGGAAAAAGCCAAACTGGCCGGTGTACGCGCCGCGATGCAAATCCAGCATGGCGGCGGTGTGCGAGTGGTACCAGCGCGAACCCGCAGGGCGGGCCACGAACTGATAGCGGCGCTGGCCGTGCGGGGGCACCGGTGGCGTGCCTTCTTCCTCCGCGCCATCCGCTTCCGAGGCAACAAACAGACCATGCCAGTGCACGTACTCGGGGACGTCCGTATCGTTCACTACGTCAACCGTAACGCTCTGGCCCTCGCGCATCCGCAGCAGTGGACCGGGGACCTTGTTGTTGTAGCCAATCGTGCTGATGACCACCTGAGGAGCCAGCTCGACCAGCATGGGCGCAATTTGCAGAGTGAAATCGGCCGCGCGCCCGGTGGCCTGGGTTTTCATCGCCGCGGTCGGATGCTGAAGCGACCCAGGAGCGGGGCGGGGCGTTAGCGAACGCCGGAAAGTGCATCGCAGCTGGCCGGCCCCCGTGGCGATCACGGTGGCGGAGCCAAGCCGTACAAAATCCCGTCGGTTCATGGAGTCGTGATCCCGGCTGCGAGTGGCAGGGTCGAGACAACCGCGGCAATGAGCGCTATAGAACCATCCTCCCGATCGTGCTGATCGTTTTCACGGCGTGGCTGGCCCTCGGATTCGTGGCGGACCAGTTGGGCAAAGGGATCTTTGTTAGCGGTCCCATGTTTCAATTTTATTTCCGAAAGGTGAACATTGTGCGACTGCGGAAGTCGAAAACAAAATGAATGCAGAAAGATCAGGAGCGGGGGGATTGGGCGAGGATGGCTTGGAGGAGGGTGAGGACTTCGGAGATGCGGAAGGGCTTTTGGAGGTGCCAGATCGGGCCGGAAGCGCCGGCGCGGGCGGAGCCTTCGAGCAGGTCGCCGGACATGAAGATGAGGGCGGGTTTGGAGGGAGCGGAGGCGAGCATGCGTTCAGCGACGGTGCGCCCGTCGATTTTGTCGCCGTTCTGAGAGAGGTTCAGGTCGCAAAGGAAAGCATCGTAAGAACGGGCAGCCAGATGGGCGAGGGCTTGCTCGACAGTGGAGGAGCAGTCCACGAGGAGACCGGCGGGGGTAAGGCCCTCGGAGAGCAGGGTGCAGATGATCTCCTCGTCGTCGAGGACGAGGATGGAGCGGCCTTTGAGAGCGTTGAGATCGGGAAGCGGGCTGGCGCCAGTGCCGATCGTTTTGGGAGGCAGAGGGGGCTGCGCTCCTGTGCCGATGGCTGCCGGCAGGTAAACGGTGAAAGCGGAGCCGCCGCCAGGAAGGGCTTCGGCTTCGATGGTGCCGCCGTGTTCGCGGACGATCGAAAGACAAATGCTGAGGCCGAGACCGGTGCCGCCGCCGGGGCGCTTGGTGGTGTAAAAGGGATCGAAGAGGCGCGGGATGGATTCCGAGCGGATGCCGACGCCATCGTCCTGAAAGGTGACGCAAACCTGACTGGCGAAGCGGGCCATACGAATCTGGATGCGGCCCGATTCGCGGATCTCGCGAATGGCTTGCTCGGCATTGGTGACCAGATTGAGGAAGACCTGGATGAGCTGGTTGGCGTCGCCGATGATGCCAGGAAGGTCGAATTGAGGGTGAAAATCGACCTCGATGCTATTGCGGCGGAGGGAGTGCTCATGGAGTTGGAGGGTGCGCTCGACGATGCTGTTGAGGTCGACGGGCTTTTTCTGCGGGGAGGCGGGGCGGGAAAACTCGAGCAAGTTCTGGACGATGCGCGCGGCGCGGCGCGCCTGGCGATGGGTGAGATCAAGCTGGCGCTGGGTGGCGTCTTCGACATCGTGGCGCTCGCGGAGCAGTTCGGTGACGCCGAGAATGGCGGTAAGCGGATTGTTCAGCTCGTGAGCGACGCCGGCGAGCATCTGGCCCATGGCGGCTAACTTTTCGGCTTGGATGAGCTGCTCCTCGAGGCGCTTGATTTCGGTGACGTCGCGACCGGAGAGCACGACGCCTTCAATTTTGCCGGTTTCATCGGCGAGCGGGCTGAAATTAAAGCGAATGCGGCGCCAGTCGCCATTCTTGTGACGGACGCGGACTTCCAGAGAGCCGAAGATCTGGCGCCCGGCAAGGATGTCATTAAATAGAGCCATCAGGGCGGGCTGATCCTCGGAATGAGTGCGGCCGCCGAATTCCATGTGAGCAGTTTCGGCAAGCTCATAGCCGAGGACATCCTTGCAACGGGGACTGACAAAAGTGTAGTGAGCGTTGGAGTCCACGACCAGGATGAGATCGGGGAAGCTGTCCACCATGCGACGGGCAAATTCCTGTTCCTTGTGGAGGCGGCGCTCCATTTCGCGGCGCGCGGTGATGTCCAGAAGGGAGCCCTGGTAGCGAATGATATGACCGGCCGTGTCGCGAACGGCGGAGGCGGTGTTGAGGCAAACGATGGAGGAACGGTCTTTGCGGAGGAGGCTGAGTTCGCGGCCCTGGGAAACCGGCTGGCGCGCGACTTCTTCCATGAGCGCCTTACGTTCGGCCTTGTCCGTAACAATGTCGGCGACATGCATGGAGAGGAGCTCGTCTTTGGAGCTGTAGCCGAGCATGCGGATGAGCGCGGGATTGGCGTCAATGATGGCGCCTTCGGGAGTGGTGATGTAGATGCCTTCCTGAAGGGTTTCAAAAAGCTCGGTGAAGCGAGCTTCGTTTCTGCGCAAGGCCGTAATATCACGGCCGAGGACGGTGAGACCGTGGACGACGTTGTCGCGAGTCATGGCGTGGGCGACGCAATCGAAATAGCAGACAGAATTCTGTTTCTTCAAACGTACGTGAATGATGCCGGACCAGTGGCGGCGTTCGATGAAACGCGGCAAGGCCCGGCGAAAGAGTTCGGCGCCATCGCCGCTGCCCTCTTCCAAAAAGTCGGTGACCGGCCGGCCGATGATGTCCTGAAAAGTGGCGCCGACCAAGTCAGCAAAGGCGCGATTGACGGCGCGAATTTCGCCTTCCAGGGAAAGGGCGATCAGGATGTCGTCGAAGGAATCGATTAAGTCGCGAAAGCCCTGTTGGGAACGCGAGATGACGGAAAAGAGTTCATCAATCTGGCGCTCGGAAGCGGGAGCGGAGTCGCGCTGTTCGAGTCCCCGGACGAGGCCGCGCAATTCGGAAATTTCCTGGTTGCGTTTCCAGGCATAAGCCAGAAACAACAGAACCACAACGAACAGCAGGGGAAGCAGGGGCTCGTAACGAAGCGCGAGAGATTTGATGGTGCTCCAGGAAACGATGGCAAAGCCAACGGACATGATGAGCAGCAGGAGAGCGGTCAGGCGCCACAACTGGCTCTGGCGCTTTTCAAATTGTTCGAGGCGGCTGGAGACCGAAGCGGATTCGGGCGCCGGAGCGGAGGAGGTTGGCGGGGAGCCGGAGGGACGATGGTCGTCGTTAGGCATGCGCGTGCGAATGGCCGAAGGAAAAAGCCGTCGAGCTGCTCCAGAAATCCACTGCTCTCATTTTAGAAACGCTTGCCGGGCCGGGCAAATGGTCGTGGGGCCAGTGGGCACCTGAACGATACCTGTACAAAACACGAAAAAGCAAAACGTCCCGGGATGAGCCGGGACGCTTCGCCAATTCGGAGCTGCTAGGACCAGCGGTCATCCTGCCGCTAACACGGGCGAGCAGAAGGACGACCCTGCCTGAATTAGCTTTCGGTGGCGGCGTCGGCTTCCGTGTCTTTCTGGAGGAAGTCCAAAGCCGCGGCTTCTTCAGCCGTGAGTTCGGCAGCTTCTGGGATTTCCTCGACCGGCGCGGGCGCGGGCATTTCCGTCAACAACTGAATGCTGCGGTAATGCTCGAGGCCGGTACCAGCCGGGATGAGCCGGCCCATGATGACGTTTTCTTTGAGGCCGCGGAGGTAGTCCACCTTGCCGGCAACAGCGGCTTCGGTGAGCACGCGCGTGGTCTCCTGGAAGCTCGCGGCCGAGATGAACGAGTCGGTCGAGAGCGATGCCTTGGTGATGCCGAGCAGCAACGGGCGCCCAGTTGCGGGACGGCCGCCATCGGCGATGACGCGGTCGTTTTCCTCGCGGAAGCGGAACTTATCGACTTGCTCCTCGAGGAGGAACTGGGTATCGCCGACGTCTTCTACTTTGACCCAGCGCATCATTTGGCGGCTGATGGTTTCGATGTGCTTGTCGTTGATGTTGACGCCCTGGAGGCGGTAAACCTCTTGGATGGCGTTGACGAGATAGGCTTGGGTGAACTTTTCGCCGAGAACCGCGAGCAAATCATGCAAGTTGAGCGGGCCGTCAATGAGCGCTTCACCAGCACGGACATGATCGCCTTCCTGCACGTTGATATGCACGCCGCGCGGGATGGAGTATTCCTTGGTGGTCTTGCCGTCTTCGCTCTCGACATAGACTTTGCGCATGCCCTTGGCGATGTCGCCGTAGCGAACGACGCCGTCCACTTCGCTGATGACGGCAGGATCCTTGGGTTTGCGGGTCTCGAAGAGTTCGACGACGCGCGGGAGACCACCGGTGATGTCCTTGGTCTTGGTGGTTTCGCGCGGGATTTTCGCGAGCACGTCTCCGGCTTGCACTTCGTCGCCGTCCTTGACCATCAAGTGAGCGCGCGAAGGCATGAGGTACTTTTTGCGAACCTTGCCGGAGGAGTCGCGGACGAGGATCGCCGGCTGATGCTTTTCGTCGCCGGGAGGCAAAGTGACGACGTCTTGCGAGAGGCCGGTGACTTCGTCCACTTGCTCTTCAATGGTCAGGCCGGGCCGCAGGTCGTCAAACTTCACCGAGCCAGCGGTTTCGGTGAGGATGGAGAAGGTGAACGGATCCCATTCAGCAAGAATCTGGCCGTGGGTAACGTGTTCGCCGTCTTGCACGCGGAGGCGCGCGCCGTACACGACGTGGTAGCGCTCTTTTTCGCGATCCTTTTCGTCCACGATGGCGATCAAGCCGGAGCGGTTCATGGCGATGGCAGTTCCGCCGCGACCTTCGACGTGCTTGAGGTCCACGAACTTGACGACGCCGTTGTTGCGGGCTTCGAGCGTGGAACGCTCGGAGACGCGGGTGGCGGTGCCGCCGATGTGGAACGTACGCATGGTGAGCTGGGTGCCAGGTTCGCCGATGGACTGCGCGGCGATGACGCCGACCGCTTCACCGAGCTCGACCATGCGGCCTGAAGCGAGGTTGCGGCCGTAGCACAGCGCACAAACACCGCGGCGGGATTCGCAGGTGAGCACGGAACGGATGCGGACGCGTTCGATACCCGCGGCCTGCACCTGGTTGGCGAGCTCTTCGGTGATTTCCTGGTTCACGTCGACGATGACGGTGCCCTCAAAGTCCTTGATCTTGTCGAGCGAGACGCGACCGACGATGCGGTCGCGCAGCGGTTCGACTTCGACGCCGGCTTCGATGATGGGTTCGACGTAGATACCGTCGTTGGTGCCGCAATCGCGCTCGTTGATGATGACGTCTTGCGCCACGTCTACGAGCCGGCGAGTGAGGTAACCGGAGTCGGCGGTCTTGAGAGCGGTGTCCGCCAGGCCTTTGCGCGCACCGTGCGTGGAGATGAAGTACTCCAACACGGTGAGGCCTTCGCGGAAGTTCGAGGTGATGGGGGTTTCCATAACCTCGCCCGACGGCTTGGCCATCAGGCCGCGCATGCCGGAGAGCTGACGAATCTGCTGCTTCGAACCGCGGGCGCCGGAGTCGGCCATGACGTAGACGGGGTTGATGTTGCCTTCTTTGTCCTGGGACTCGAGAGCCTTGAACATTTCGTCGGCTACGCGTTCGGTGATGTCGCCCCAGATGGAAACGATCTTGTTATAGCGTTCGCCGTGGGTGATCGCGCCGTCGAGGTATTGCTGCTGGACGCGCACGACTTCTTTTTCGCCACCGTCGACGAGTTTGGTCTTGTCGCCCGGGATGAGCATGTCGTCGATGCCGATGGAGATCCCCGAACGAGTAGCGTAGGTGAAGCCCAGCTCTTTCAGGTGATCGAGCAGGACAACAGTGTCCGTCAAGCCGTAACGCAAGTAAGCGTAGTAAACGAGCTGCTGAACGCCCTTCTTTTTGAGCAGGCCGTTGATGTACGGAAATTTCGCCGGCAAGTGCGAATTGAAGATTACGCGCCCGACGGTGGTCTGGATAAACTGGCGCTCCATTTTGACCGGTTCGGTGTGCGGCACGTCCTGATCGTCGTACGCGGTGGTCAGGTCGATGACTTCACCGGAGTAGCGCAGGCGAATCGGCGTGAGCAATTCGACTTCGCCGGCTTCGAGCGCGAGGATGACTTCCTCGGCGGTACCGAAAACGCGGCCTTCGCCTTTGGCGCCGGGCTTGGACTTGGTCAGGTAATAGATACCCAGAACCATGTCCTGCGACGGAACGGCGAGAGGCAAACCGTGCGCGGGAGAAAGAATGTTGCGCGAGCTGAGCATGAGCACGGACGCTTCGACCTGCGACTCGGGCGAGAGCGGAATGTGCACAGCCATCTGGTCGCCGTCGAAGTCCGCGTTGAATGCGGTGCAAACGAGCGGGTGAATGCGAATGGCCTTGCCTTCGACCAGGACCGGCTCGAATGCCTGAATGCCGAGACGGTGCAGCGTGGGCGCGCGGTTGAGCAGGACGGGATGCTCGCGGATGACGTCTTCGAGAATGTCCCACACCACCGATTCTTGCTGCTCGACCATTTCCTTGGCTTGCTTGATGGTGGTGCAGTGCCCTTGCGCTTCGAGCTTGTGATAGATGAACGGCTTGAAGAGCTCGAGCGCCATTTTCTTCGGCAGGCCGCACTGATTGAGCTTTAGTTCCGGGCCAACCACGATGACGGAGCGGCCCGAATAGTCCACGCGCTTGCCGAGGAGGTTCTGGCGGAAACGGCCCTGCTTGCCCTTGAGCGTGTCGCTGAGAGACTTGAGCGGGCGGTTGTTGGTGCCGCGAAGAACGCGGCCGCGGCGGCCATTGTCAAATAGCGCGTCCACCGCTTCCTGAAGCATGCGCTTTTCGTTGCGCACGATGACGTCGGGCGCGTGCAGCTCCATCAGCTTCTTGAGACGGTTGTTGCGGTTGATGACGCGGCGATAGAGGTCGTTGAGATCGGAAGTGGCAAAGCGGCCGCCGTCCAGAGGCACGAGCGGGCGCAACTCCGGCGGCAGCACCGGGATGACATCGAGAATCATCCACTCCGGTTTGTTGCCGGACTTGCGGAAGGCTTCGAGCACTTTGAGGCGCTTGGCGTACTTGATGCGCTTCTGGAGCGAAGGATCGGCCTTCATTTTCTCGCGAAGTTCGTCGGCGAGTTTGTCGACTTCGACGCGGCGGAGCAGTTCTTTGATGGCTTCGGCACCCATCTTGGCGACGAACTGGCCGGGATATTCCTTCTGCAGTTCGCGGTACTTATCTTCCATCAGGACTTCGCGTTCGCGGATCACCGCAACTTCATTGGGATCCACAACGACGAAGGCTTCGAAGTACAGGATGCGCTCGAGATCGCGCATGGAAATGTCCAGCAAATAGCCGATGCGGCTGGGCAGGCCTTTGAAGAACCACACGTGCGAGCAGGGTGAAGCCAGCTCGATGTGGCCGAGGCGTTCGCGGCGGACCTTGCTGAGGGTGACTTCCACGCCGCACTTATCGCAGATCACACCGCGGTGCTTCATCCGCTTGTACTTGCCGCACAGACATTCCCAGTCCGTGACCGGGCCAAAAATCTTGGCGCAGAACAGGCCGTCACGCTCGGGCTTGAAGGTGCGGTAGTTGATGGTCTCCGGCTTGGTGACTTCGCCGTGCGACCAGGAACGGATTTTTTCCGGACTCGCCAAACTGATGCGGATGGAATCGAAATCAGCGATCAGACTGGCGCGATCATAAGGGCTGCTGCGATACAAGGTTGTTTCCTCCCTCCCCGGCTTTCACCGAGGACGCGATCCGATGTTTTGCACCGGACCGGCTGGAACCCTAAGAAAACTTCACGACGCCGTGCCAACTGGGACGCAACATGCTGCGCCCCTACAGCAAATTCCTAGTCGGCGGCTTTCTCCACGGGCGGCTTTTGCCGCTTCATGAGCTCGACGTCGAGGCAGAGCGACTGCAGTTCGCGGACGAGCACGTTGAACGACTCGGGCACGCCCGGTTCGATACCCGGTTCGCCTTTGACGATGGCCTCGTAGATTTTCGCGCGGCCATAGACGTCGTCCGACTTCGCCGTGAGCAACTCTTGCAAGATGTGCGCTGCGCCATACGCTTCGAGCGCCCAAACTTCCATTTCGCCGAAGCGCTGTCCGCCGAACTGCGCTTTACCACCGAGCGGCTGCTGGGTGATGAGCGAATACGGTCCGATGGAACGCGCGTGGATCTTGTCGTCGACGAGGTGCGAGAGCTTGAGCATGTAGATGTAGCCGACCGTAACGGGCTGATCGAACTGGTCACCAGTCATGCCGTCGAAAAGGTTGATTTTACCGGCGTGCGGCAAGCCCGCGACTTCGAGCAGGTGGCGGATTTCCGGTTCGCGCGCGCCGTCGAATACCGGCGTAGCGAAGGGAATGCCGTCGCGGAAGCCTTCGGCGTACTCGAGCAGTTCGTCGTCGCTCAGTTTCGCGAGCGACTTCCAGACCGCGGTGTCGCCAAACACTTCCTTGAACCAGCGGCGCATCGCTTCCGCTTTGACTTCCTTGCTGAGCAGGCGCTTCAGGCTGTTGCCGAGTTCCTTGGCAGCCCAGCCGAGGTGCGTCTCGAGAATCTGTCCGACGTTCATACGCGAGGGAACGCCGAGCGGATTGAGAACGATCTCGACCGGAGTGCCGTCGGGCAGGTACGGCATATCTTCCTGCGGCACGATGCGAGCAATGACGCCCTTGTTGCCGTGCCGGCCAGCCATCTTGTCGCCAATGGAAAGCTTGCGCTTCATGGCGATATACACCTTGACCAGCTTGATGACGCCAGGAGGAAGCTCGTCGCCCTTCTTGAGCTTTTCCTTGCGCTCTTCGGTGATCTTGCGCAGCACGTCGATCTGGCGCGAGGTCATCTCCTCGATTTCTTCGATTTTCTCGATGAGGAGCGGATCCTTTTCGTTGAGCTTGAGGCGCTTGAGGTTGCGCGTGGAGATTTTTTCGATCAGGTCCCGCGTAAGCTCGGTGCCCTTGTTCAAGAGACGCTTGTTGGTCTTTTCATCGTGCAGGTCGGCCTGGAGAATCTTGCCGCCGAGCAGATCGGAGAGGCGCTTGAGGCGCTCGTCGGTCAAGATGCGGATTTCGTCGGCCAGGTTCTTTTCGAGTTTGAACACCTGGTTGGCTTCAATGGCCTTGTGGCGCTCGTCTTTTTCTCCGCCCTTCCGGGTGAAGATTTTTACGTCAACGATAGTGCCCTCGATGCCCGGCGGGCAGTAGAGCGACGCGTCGCGAACATCGCCGGCCTTTTCGCCGAAGATGGCGCGCAGGAGTTTTTCTTCCGGCGTCAGCGTAGTCTCGCCCTTGGGCGTGACTTTGCCGACCAGAATGTCTCCCGGCTTGATGACCGCGCCGATGCGGATGACGCCGCTTTCGTCGAGGTTGCGCAAGAACGATTCGCTGATGTTGGGAATGTCGCGCGTGACTTCTTCCGGACCGAGCTTGGTGTCGCGCGCTTCGATTTCGTACTCCTCGATGTGAATCGAGGTGTAGTAGTCGTCCTTCACCAGCTTTTCGCTGACCAGGATGGCGTCCTCAAAGTTGTAGCCGCGCCATGGCAGAAACGCGACGAGCACGTTGCGGCCAAGAGCCAATTCGCCGCGCTCGGTGCAAGGACCGTCAGCGAGAACCTGGCCTTTCTTAACGCGGTCGCCGACGCGAACAAACGGCTTCTGGCTGATGCAAGTGTTCTGGTTGGAGCGCTTGAATTTGATGAGCTGGTAGATGTCCGCACCCACTTCGCGGCTGAGCACGCCGGAGTGGTCGGACTCGACGCGCACGATGATGCGCTCGGAGTCCACTTGATCGACGATGCCCTCGCGCTTGCAGAGCACGACCGCGCCAGAGTCGCGCGCGGTAACGCGTTCCATGCCGGTGCCGACCAGCGGCGCTTCACCGCGAATCAGCGGAACGGCCTGGCGCTGCATGTTGGAACCCATGAGCGCGCGGTTAGCGTCGTCATTCTCGAGGAACGGAATCAAGCTGGCGGCGACGGAAACGAGCTGCTTCGGAGAAACGTCGACGTAATCGACTTCCTCGCGGCTCTTCAGCACGAAGTTGCCGGCCTGCCGGCAGTTGACCAGTTCGGTGGTGATCTTCAGGCGCTCGTCGAGCGAAACGTTGGCCTGCGCGACGACGTACTTGTCCTCTTCCCAAGCCGAGAGGTAGAAGCAGTACGGCTCGAAGACGACTTTGCGGCGCTTCAGCTCTTCGTTGAGCTCTTCGACCTTGTCCTTTTCGACGATCTCACCAGCTTTGAATTCGCTGTCGCCGGCGTTCACGATCTGGACGTAGTCGATGATGCGCCCGCCCTTGACGCGGCGGTACGGCGACTCGATGAAGCCGTAGTCGTTGATCCGCGCGAAGCAGGAGAGCGAGCTGATGAGGCCGATGTTCGGGCCTTCCGGAGTTTCAATCGGGCAGATGCGGCCGTAGTGCGTCGGGTGGACGTCGCGAACTTCGAAGCCGGCGCGTTCACGCGACAAGCCGCCGGGACCAAGAGCCGACAAGCGGCGTTTGTGGGTGATTTCGCTGAGCGGGTTGGTCTGGTCCATGAACTGGCTCAACTGCGAAGAGCCGAAGAATTCACGGATGGCAGCCATAACCGGCTTGGCGTTGACCAGGTCGTGCGGCATGGCCGTGGACATTTCCTGGTACACGCTCATCTTTTCCTTGATGGCGCGTTCCATGCGGACGAGGCCGATGCGGAACTGGTTTTCGAGCAATTCGCCGACGGCGCGAACGCGGCGGTTACCGAGGTGGTCGATGTCGTCCACCACGCCGATGTTCTTGCGCAGCTTGAAGAGGTACTTGATCGCGGAGACGAAGTCCGGCGTATCCAGCGTGCGATTATCAAGCGGGGTGTCGAGACCCATCTTGATGTTGAACTTGAGGCGGCCGACGCGGCTGAAATCGTACTTGCGCGGGTCGAAGAACATGCCGCGGAAAAGGTTCGTGGCGGTTTCCAGTGTCGGAGGATCGCCCGGACGCAGCTTGCGGTAAATTTCGATAAGCGCTTCCTTGGAAGAGCGGATGGCGTCTTTATCGAGAGTGCGCGAAAGCACCAAGCCGATGTCGTCGCGCTCCGGGAAGAAGATGTCGACTTCGGTGATGCCGGCTTCGGCGAGAACCTGCCAGACTTCCGCAGTCAGTGGCTTGTTGGATTCGAGCAGCACTTCGCCGGTCTGGCGATTGACCACGTCGGCGACGCTATAGGCGCCTTCGAGGTCCGCCAGAGCCGCGCGAACCTGCGTGATCTTCGCCTTGATAAGCTCTTTGAACAAGTTTTCCGTGATGCGCTTGTGCGCGCCGACGATCACTTCTTCCGATTTCGGATTGCGGATTTCGTGGGTCAGCTTGCGGTCCATGATGCCCGGCGAAACGTTCCAGAACAGGTCTTTTTCGCGCAGCGAAATGCGCTCAACCTGATAGAAGGTACGCAGGATTTCTTCGTTGGACTTCATGCCCAGCGCGCGCAGAAAGATCGAGCCGAGGAACTTGCGCTTGCGGTCGATGCGGACGTAGAGAATATTCTTGGTGTCGTACTCGAATTCCACCCACGAGCCGCGATACGGAATGATCTTGCCAAGGAAGTAGGTGCGGTTGTTGGCGGACTCGAAGAACACGCCCGGCGAACGGTGCAACTGGCTGACGATCACGCGCTCGGTGCCGTTGATGATGAATGTGCCGTTCTCGGTCATCAGCGGAATATCGCCGTAGAAAACTTCCTGTTCCTTGATATCGCGAATGGTCTTCGCGCCGGAATCCGGATCCTTGTCGTAGATGGTCAGGCGAATGGTGACTTTGAGAGGCGCGGAATACGTCATGCCGCGCTCCTGGCACTCGTTCACGTCATACTTCAACTGCATGGCCACCGGATCGCCGCACTTGTTGCAGAAGGTCGGCGTGTTCTTGTTGAACGTGCCGCACTTGTGGCAGATCACGTCGCCGGTCTGATACGGATTGGTGACCACCGACGCGCCGCAATTGCGGCAGGTCGCGCGCAAGTGATGCAGACCCTTGAGGTTGCCGCACTTGCATTCCCAGTTGCCGATCGCATAGTCCACGAATTCCAACTGCGACATTTCGCGAAAGTCCTTGATCGGAAACACCGAGGTGAAAACGGACTGCAAACCGCCGTCTTCGCGCTCGCTGGGCAGCAGGTCCATCTGCAAGAAACGCTGGTACGACTTCATCTGGACTTCGATCAGGTTAGGAATCTGGATCGAGCCCTGGATTTTGGCGAAATCGAGCCGTTCGCGTTCTCTGACATGCTGGTGATTATTCGACATTCTTGACCTCATCCCTCTCGGGCAACTAACAAAAAACGAAAGAAAGCAGCAAACGCGCGGCGCGCTTTCCGCCCAAAGTCAGCGCGGACACGTCTGCATGGGGTCCAAAATGGACCTTCGGAGTTGTGGTGTACCCATCCTCGGCTTGCGTAAGTGAATCCTTTGGCGCGGCGGCCCATGTTCAAGCGATCCAGGAAATGGACAGCCCAAACAGCCACGCCGACCTCGAAGCCCGCAAAAACAAGAACTACTTGATTTCGACTTTGGCGCCCGCGTCTTCGAACTTCTTCTTGATGGTGGCCGCCTCTTCCTTGTTGACGCCTTCCTTGACCGTCTTCGGAGCGCCGTCAACGAGATCCTTGGCTTCCTTCAAGCCGAGGCTGGTGACTTCGCGCACGGCTTTGATGACGTTGATCTTGTTGCCGCCAACGTCGGTGAGCACGACCGTAAACTCGGTCTTCTCTTCCGCCGCTGCTGCGCCGCCACCGGCTGCCGCCCCGCCGCCCGCCGCCACGACTGTAGCTGCCGCCGCGGAAACGCCGAAGGTTTCCTCCATCTTCTTGACCAGTTCCGACGCTTCGAGCAACGTCAGCCCTTTTATTTCTTCCAGGATCGTATCCACTTTCGCCATGATGCGTTCTTCTCCTCTTCTAAAAAGAATATTGAACTTACTGGGCCGCTTCGGGAGCCGGTGCCGGTGTTGCGCCGCCCGACCCAAACTTGTTTGCCTTCACTGCTTCGCTGACCGTTACCGCCAGGTTGCGCGGCAAGGCGTTGAGCGCCATCGCAATGCGTTGCGCGGGCGCGTTCAGCAGGAACATGATCTTGCTGATGAGTTCTTCCTTCGAAGGCAGATTCGCGAGATTCTGAATCTCGTTGATCGAGATGACTCGGCCTTCCACTACGCCGGCTTTGAACTGAAACGCCGGAACGTCCTTGGCAATTTTCGTGAGCGCCTTGGCCAGCGCTACCGGATCGGTTTCCGTGTAGGCGATGGAGTTGGTGCCGCTGAGGTTCTTGAGCAAGCTTTCCGCGGGAGTGCCCGCTCCGGCGCGTTCGGCAATGGTGTTCTTGACGACTTTGTATTTGCCGCCGGCCGCTTGTACGGCGCGGCGCAGCTTGGTGTCATTTTCGACGGTGATGCCCTGAAACGTGGTCAGGATGACCGTCGAGACCTTGGCCAGTTCGCCCTTCAGTTTGTCGAGGTCTTGCTGTTTTTCACTGCGCTTTTTCATGATCCCGTTTTCCTCAATTCCTTAAGCGGCCGCCGCGACGACTTCCGATTCAGCCAAATCAATCGAAATACCCGGCCCCATCGTGGAAGTCAGCGTAATTTTCTTCACGTACTTGCCTTTGGCCGCCGCGGGCTTGGCTTTCAGCACCGCGCCGATTACGGCGTGGGCGTTTTCCGCCAGCTTGGGCGCGTCAAACTGAATTTTGCCGATCGGGCAATGCACGATACCGGCTTTGTCCACGCGAAATTCCACTTTGCCCGCTTTGGTTTCCTTGATCGCCTTCGCAACTTCAAAAGTCACCGTGCCGGTCTTCGGATTGGGCATCAAGCCGCGCGGGCCGAGCACTTTGCCGAGTTTGCCGGCGGACTTCATCATGTCCGGCGTGGCGATCACGGCGTCGTAATCTGTCCAGCCGCCCATGATTTTCGTCACCATGTCGTCGCCGCCCACAAAGTCCGCGCCCGCATCCTGCGCTTCGCGAACTTTTTCGCCGCTGGCGATGACCAGCACGCGAACCGACTTGCCCAAGCCGTGCGGCAGAACCACTGTGGCGCGAACGACCTGATCGGAGTGCTTCGGATCCACGCCCAGATTGATCGCCAGCTCGACGGTTTCGTTGAATTTGGTGTGGTGCGTTTTCTTGATCAACTCGCTGGCTTCCGCGAGCTTGTAGGGACGCGCTTCGACCTTCTTGCGCGCGTTCTCTACATGTTTGCCCGACTTCTTCATCGTTACCTCTCGGACCTCTTGGCGCCTGAACTTCTAGGCTTCCACGACTTCCAGACCCATGTTGCGCGCCGTGCCCATCACGGTGCGTATCGCGGAGTCCAGATTGGTGGTGTTGAGATCCACAAGCTTGGTTTTGGCAATTTCAGCGACCTGTTTCTTGGTCACTTTGCCGACTTTGTTGCGATTCGGCTCTGCCGAACCTTTGACAATCCCGGCCGCGCGCAGCAGCAGCACCGAGGCCGGCGGCGTCTTCAAAATGAACGTGAACGTGCGGTCGGTATAGACCGTGACCAGCACCGGGAAAATCATGCCGTCCGCTTCTTTGGCGGTCTTGGCATTGAACTGCTTGCAAAAATCCATGATGTTCAAGCCGTGTGGTCCCAACGCGGTGCCAACCGGCGGTGCCGGAGTGGCTTTGCCCGCGGGCAGTTGCAGCTTGATCGTCGTTTGTACTTTCTTTGGCGGCATTGTTCCTTTACCTTTGCCCTAAAGTCCGCATAGCGGGCCGCGGGGCCTGAATCTTTATCCCAGCTTCTCGACGCTCGCAAAATCCAGTTCAACCGGCGTCGAGCGTCCGAAAATCGTTACCGAAACTTTGAGGCGGCTGTGATCGTTGTCAATTTCCTCAACCGTGCCGTTGAAATTGGCGAATGGCCCATCGACGATGCGCACCTGCTCGTTGCGCTCGTAGACCACTTTGGGCTTCGGGCGGTCTGTCGGTACGTGTACGCGATTGATGATGGCGTCCACTTCGGTATCGGACAACGGAGAAGGCGCGGTGGCCGAGCCGACAAAACCCGTGACGCGGGGCGTCGAGCGCACGATGTGCCACGTGTTTTCGTCCAAGTCCATTTCCACGAGCACGTAGCCGGGATAGGTCATCCGCGAGGAAACTACTTTTTTGCCGCCGCGCACTTCGACCACGTCTTCCATCGGAATCAGCACGCGGCCGATCTTGTCCTGCAGGCTGAACGCAGACACCCGGCTCTCCAGGCTTTCTTTGACCTTCTTCTCAAAGCCCGAGTAGGTATGAATGATGTACCACTGCATTGCTGACAAGCGCTGATCCCCTTTTTAAACGCCGAAAATTTTAAAAATTCGCGCTACGCCGAGCTGGGCCAACCAGTCCACGACTCCCAGAAATACGCCAAAGAAAAAAACCGTGGCGATCACCACGCCCGTCGTTGAAACCACATCCTCACGAGTGGGCCAGGTGACCTGCTTCATCTCCACGCGCGTGTCGTGCAGAAAGTCGCGCATGTCGTGGTAGGTCCCGGTGATCTTCTCGCCGACGCCTGCTGCCGCCCCCGTGATGGCACTGCTTTGCGACTCTTCGTTCTTCACTTTTACCGCCTGCGTAGCAGCCATTGCCTACCTTCCAACGACAGGCACATGGCCCGTCAACTCAATCTCTGGCAGGGGAGGAGGGATTCGAACCCCCATACCCGGTTTTGGAGACCGGAGTCCTAACCGTTGGACGACTCCCCTAAAAACCCAAAACCGCCCTCCGCGCCTGCTACAACCGTCCGGCCTACTTCACTTCCTTGTGCGCCGTCTGCTTGCGGCAGGTGTTGCAAAACTTCTTGGTCTCCAACCGCTCGGAGTGCTTCTTCTTGTTTTTTGTCGTCGTGTAGTTGCGGTTTTTGCAATCGCCGCACTGCAAAGTAATCGTTTCTCGCATCGTTCAAGGCCCTTTCAAAATTACTCAATAATCTCGGTGACGGCCCCTGCGCCGACCGTGTGGCCGCCTTCGCGAATCGCGAAGCGCAAACCCTTCTCCAACGCTACCGGCGTGATCAAGCTCACTTCGCAGCTCACGTTGTCTCCCGGCATCACCATTTCCACGCCTTGCGGCAACTTCACGTCGCCCGTCACGTCCGTTGTCCGGAAGTAAAACTGCGGCCGATACCCTGTAAAAAACGGCGTGTGCCGCCCGCCTTCTTCCTTCGTCAATACGTACGCTTCCGCTTTGAACTTAGTGTGCGGCGTAATCGACCCCGGCTTGCACACCACCTGCCCGCGTTCCACGTCTTCTTTTTCCGTGCCGCGCAACAGCAAACCCACGTTGTCCCCCGCCAAGCCTTCATCCAGCAGCTTGCGGAACATCTCCACGCCGGTCACCACTTTCTTCTGCGTCGCCCGGAAACCCACAATCTCCACTTCTTCGCCCACTTTCACTTTGCCGCGCTCGACACGGCCCGTGACTACCGTCCCGCGGCCGGAAATCGAAAAAATATCTTCAATCGGCATCGCAAACGGCTTGTCAATCTCACGAACCGGTTGCGGCACGTTCTTGTCCACCGCTTCCATCAACTCGTCAATCGACTTCTCCCACTTCGCGTCCCCGTTCAACGCTTGCAGCGCCGAACCTTTCACCACCGCAATCGTGTCGCCGGGAAACTGGTAGCTCTTCAGCAACTCGCGCACTTCCAGTTCCACGAGTTCCAGCAGCTCCGCATCCTCGACCATGTCGCACTTGTTCAGAAACACCACAATCGCCGGTACGCCGACCTGCCGCGCGAGAAGAATGTGTTCGCGCGTTTGCGGCATCGGGCCATCGGTCGCCGCTACCACCAGAATCGCGCCATCCATCTGCGCCGCCCCGGTGATCATGTTCTTGATGTAGTCCGCGTGCCCCGGGCAATCCATGTGCGCGTAGTGGCGATTCGCCGTCTCGTACTCCACGTGCGAAACCGCAATGGTGATACCGCGCTCCCGCTCTTCCGGCGCGTTGTCAATCGTGTCGAACGCCCGAAATGCCACTTTCGGGTTGTGCTTCGACAGCACCTTGGTAATCGCCGCCGTCAACGTCGTCTTGCCATGGTCAATGTGCCCAATCGTCCCAATGTTGCAATGCGGCTTACTGCGCTCGAATTTCTCCTTCGCCATATTCCTCTGCCCTCTGCACTTGCGCCCGCCGTTTCGCGGCAAGCGCGCTTTCAATTACTGCCAAACTCTGGAGCGGGGGACGGGATTTGAACCCGCAACCATCACCTTGGAAGAGTGAGACTCTACCGTTGAGTTACCCCCGCTCGGAAAATCCTCTCTTCGTCTCCAAACTCTGGAGCCTGGGACCGGGATTGAACCGGTGACCTCGTCCTTACCAAGGACGCGCTCTACCAACTGAGCTACCCAGGCCCAATCCCTTTCCCCGAAACTCGATCCTTTCCCAACTCTCTTACGGCGCACTTTTCCTTACCAGCGCCTGTCCTGCAAATCCGCCCCGCGCTCGAACGTCGCTATGTGTGCTCGCGCAGCGAGCAACTTCGTGCGATTGGCCCTGCGGTTTTCTGATCCCGGATGATCGTTCCGCGATCTTCCGAACCTGACAGCGAGCAACTGGTGGACGGGGAAGGATTCGAACCTTCGTAGCCCGCAAGGAGCGGCAGATTTACAGTCTGCTGGTTTTAGCCACTCACCCACCCGTCCCGCGACAACGCCAAGACGCTAACTGCTTGTCCCTCAAAACTTTTCTTCGCAGATCCTCGACAGCAGGAAGAAACACAAAAAGGACTCGTGTCAAAAGACACCAGCCCGTTTATTTTCCCGCAAGGATTTGCTCCGCCTCACTCCCCTGCCAATTGCCAAACAACTTCTGGTGGAGCTGGCGGAGGGAATTGAACCCCCGACCCTCTGATTACAAATCAGATGCTCTACCAGCTGAGCTACGCCAGCGTCGCTCGAACCGACTAAGAATAGCAGAAGGGGCCAGAGAATTGCAAGCAGGCAAGCGAGATTTGGAGCACGTCCAGTGCCAGCTCTGTGGAAAAGCCTTTTCCCTGTGTCGGATCCCCTAGCGGGGCATATCCTTCCGCCGCAGTGTCGGTTAGCATGAACTGACGACGAGCGAGTCGACGCCAACCGGGTTGGATGCACCAGCGAGCCTTTTTGATTCAAGACGGCTGCTCCGAACCGGCGGTGCTCCACGCTTGCACCCAGAGGTGAGGGAACGGTGAACTGGCAAGGCAATAGGCGTCTTTTGCTGACGGTCGCAGGCTCTATCCTCGCTTTCATCCTGCTCGTGATTCTGGCCTATAGCCGCTGGGCGAGGCTAGAGCCCGACCCCGTTCTCAAGCTTCTGGGTCAATTGCCTCCGGAAGCCACTTCGGTTTTCTACTTGGACCTTCAGCCTCTTCGCCAGTCTCCCTTCCTAGCGGCGCTTTACAAATGGGCTCCGCGAACCCAGATGGACGCCGACTACGAGCAGTTTGTCCAATCCACGGGCTTCAACTACGAACGCGATTTACGCCGTCTAGGTCTCGCTCTTTATAAAAATGGACCCGACACGACCCTTTTCGCCGTCGCAGAAGGCCAGTTCGATAAAAAGAAGATTGCAGGCTACGCTTTAAAGACCGGCACGCGCACTTCGCGTAACGGCCGAGAGATCTTTATGATTCCTGCGAACGCGGGCACGCGAAAAATCTCGTTCACTTTTCTCGCCAGCGATCTGATGGCCATCACCAACGGTGCCGGACTCGATTCCAGACCACCGTCGCCCTCGTCTAGTTCCGAAACCCAAGCCTGGCGCGAGCGCTTTCATCGCCTGGCTGGTTCGCCAATTTTTGCCGTCTTACGACCGGGGCCGGATTCCGCTTCCTTCGCTACGCCATCTACGGCGGGATTCCAGTCTGCCGATTTGACGGCTCTGCTCACTCAACTCCAGTGGATCACCGTCGGCGCCAAGCCAGACGCCGACCAACTGCGCGTCGTTCTGGAAGGTGAAGGCTCCCCGCAACTCAATACATTGCAGATGTCGGACTTGATCAACGGCATGCTGGTATTTGCCGAGGCCGGCCTGAACGACCCCAAATTGCGCGCGCAATTGCAACCGCAAGTCCGCGAAGCCTATCTCGAACTGGTCAAGAGCGTCGACGTGTCCCGCATTGATCGCGGCGACAGCAAATCCGTGCGTTTGGTCTTTGAGCTTACTCCGAACTTTCTCGACGCTGTCCGCCCGCCAACTCCCGGTAGCTCCCCACCGCTCCTGCCGAACGTCTATCCCGGCAAAGGCAGTGTTCGCAACTGAAGAAACCGACCAACGTTCGTCACTACAGTTCCGCCGCAAAACAAAAAATGCCCCGCAACCTCCGAGGCATTCTGTACCAACCGCTGCTATTCAGCCTATCAGTCGCCGACCGCGTTCCCCTTCATGTAGCGGGCTGGATTGATGGGCGCATTGTTCATGCGCACTTCGTAGTGTACGTGCGGTCCAGTAGAACGGCCGCTCACGCCGGTATACCCGATAACTTCTCCGCGCTTGATTCTCGTTCCCGGCACGGCCGAATACGATGACAAATGGGCATACCAGGTCGTGATGCCAAACCCGTGATCAATCACCACCAGCCGGCCATATCCGGCGTGATTTTCCGCTATCGTCACAATGCCATCGGCCGTCGCATGCACCGGTGCGCCATAATCCGAAGCCACGTCCACGCCCGTGTGAAACGCCCCTTCCCCGCTGAACGGATCCAACCGCTCGCCGAAAGCGTCCGTAATGTGACCCATCACCGGCCAAATCGAAGGCGTATAGCTCGAATCCGCAAAACTCATCGCCGGCATCAACTGCATCCCGCTGGCTGACACCGCAATCACCGCCGCGTTTCGCTTCAAGAAGGTGTACTGCTCAATCGAGCGGTCAAACGCATCTTCCGGAGTGGTCGGGCTTTCGGTAGTATCAAAAGCCGCTGGGTGGTAGCGCAGCACACCATAGGTCATGGCCACTTCGGTGGCCAGCGACTGCAACGAATCCAGCCTCTGGTTGGTGTCGTTTACCGTGGTCTGTAACTGCTGGTACTGCTTCTTAAGAGTTTCCTGATCATGTCGGAGGGCGTTGTAGTTGCCCACCTTCCAAAGCATCCGCGAATACGAACCCACCGCAGCGGTGACGGTGATGAATCCAATAATCGCGAGAATTCCCAGGCCATGCAGGACGTATGCCGGGATGACCAGCTTCTGCAGCTTGCCCGGCGTCGTGGCAATATAAAATGTATAGTTCTTGCCTGCGATCACTGAATTGGCCCCTCAAAACCTAGCTTGACTCGCGAGCCGCTTTGCCCTGGCGCCCGCTTTAGAACCGCTTTGGACCACTCGGTACTTCAATCTGGACCGTAAGCCTCGGTCCGCGACCGTGCCCATACTAGATTTTGTAGGGTGCAGCCGTCAATCCTGTATTTTGCGGAACGAAGAACAGGGTGTGAAAAACCGTCCTCCTGTCCGAAAGGACAGGGAGCTGGAAAAGGGACTTTGCGGGGCCCCACGTGCCGAAAAAACGGCTCCCGACGCCGCTTTGCGATTTGGGAGCGGTTTTGGCATGCTCACCTGGCGAAAACGAGCTCGTGCGCCACATTCGGGATAGATGCTACCAGGGCGCGGAAAACCGATCTATGTCCGAAGACAAGCTGATTCAGAGGATCGCTACCGCCGGTGGCAAACTGCGCGGCAGGCGAGCATCGGGCCTGCTGGGCGTCGGCGATGACGCCGCCCTCTGGCCGCCCCGGCACGGCTACGAAACGATTCTCACCTGCGACTGGTTTCTCGAGGGTACGCACTTTCTGCGGAGGAAGCACTCCGCGGACTCGGTCGGCTGGAAGTCGCTCGCTCGAGCCATCAGCGACATCGCCGCGATGGGGGGCGTTCCCGTTTGCTTCCTTTTGAGCCTCGCTTTGCCGGTCTCGCTTTCGGACCGCTGGCTCGACGAGTTTCTGGGCGGCTTGCGGCGAGCGGCTCAACGGTTTGTCTGCCCGCTGGCCGGCGGCGACACCACGCGCCAGGAGCAGGTGTTGATCAGCACCACCGTTGTGGGACATATTCCACGCGGCGAAGCCGTGCTGCGCTCCGGCGCGCGGCCCGGTGACGTGCTGTTTGTGAGCGGCCGTCTTGGAGAAGCCGAAGCCGGCTTGGAGCTGGTCCGCAAGCTGCCGGTGCAGAAGCTAGCAAGACATGTCGCCACCAGCGCACTGATCCAAAAGCACCTTTACCCGGAGCCTCGCCTCGCACTCGGCCGCTGGCTCGCGAAAAAACGCCTGGTCTCAGCCATGATGGACCTCTCCGACGGCCTATCCACCGATCTGCCGCGCATTTGCGCAGCAAGCTCAGTCGGCGCCACGGTCGACGCAGCCAGCCTTCCCGTACCGTGCCTCTCCGAAAATCCTGGGCTAAAAAAGCTGGACCCTTGTCAGCTGGCCCTGCATGGCGGCGACGATTACGAGTTGCTCTTCGCGGTCCCCGCGCGCAAGGCCCGCCAAATCCCCGCGTCACTGCATGGACTGGCTCTCACCGCGATCGGCCGGATGACGAAATCTCGCGCCATTCTGCTCAGAGACCGCGGAGGCCACGAACTTCCGCTCCCGAATAAGGGCTGGGATCCTTTTCGCTGATTCCACAGCGCTCCAAAATTCAAGAGGCTCGGGGTCGCGCGACGCAAGGACCTAGTTCGCTGCTCGAGAAAAGTTCTAAAGCGAAGGACAGGCCACGCACCTGTCTTTCCGCTTGACCCAATTTCGTTCCTTCGGACACTTGTCGCATTATTCCGTCGGAATTATCGTGTCCCGCGAAGTTGTCAGCGGGTCCCTTAGCTCCCCGGCCTCCCTCGCCTGACTTACACAAAATTCCAGTCGTTTGGTGAGGAGCCAATCGTGAAAAGTCTTCTCTGTGTCGGGGTGTTTTCATTGCTCGCCGGTTTGCCGGCCGCGGCGGCGACCTCGGTCCCCCTACGGGTGCATTGTGGCGGAGCAAACTATACGGACACCAAAGGAAATGTCTGGCAGGCGGATTTCGGCTTCCAGGAAGGCAAGGCCGAGACGAATACCGGCGCCATCAGTGGCACACCGGATCCCACGCTGTTCAGCACCTACCATTGGGATCCGGGCACGTACACTTTCCAGATCCCCAACGGAAAATATCAGGTGAACCTGTACTTCGTGGAAACCACGCCCGGCGACGAAAAGATCGGAGCGCGCATTTTCAACGTGTACGTACAGGGAACGATCGTATTTCCGAGCCTCGACGTCTTCAGTGAGGCCGGCGGCGCCAATATTGCCCTTATCAAATCCACCACGGCAACGGTGACCAACGGAACGCTGAAAGTAGGTTTTGGCTACGCCTCTGGGGGCGAACCCGAGGTTAGCGCAATCGAAATCCTGCCCGCCAATCAGGCGGTCTCTGGTCCTACCCTCTCGTTGAGCTTCAAATATCCCGACGGCACGCCAGTCGTCGGCTCGCTCAACTATTCCGTTTCCTCTTCCCTGCTCAGCTTCAAAGGCAGCCAAGCCCTGGTGAACGGTTTCGCCGAAGCCGATCTTTTCGCGAATCCCAGCGCCATGGGCATCAGCGCGCAGTTCACTCTAACCCTAAGCCTTACGGACAACAGCGGTCACACACTTTGGCAAATGAACCTGGGCATGAATCCGGCGCAGGTCAATCTGGCTGCCGTGCAAACCTCCGCTCTGAATGTCGTCGTGAATAAGCTATAGGCCAGGATAATCGCGCGACTCGCAATTAGGGCTGCGGCGGCGCGGCCGAAGTGCTCGCCACCGTTTTTGTCGGCGGCGTTGCGGTCGGAGGTTTTGGCCGCGGCGCCGCCGGTTCGTCTTCGGTGGGCGCCGTATCCGGCGTGTCGACATTAATCCGATGATCGAGCGCCTGCTGCTCGAGCGGCACCACGTTGGCAAAATCGAGCACCGGTTGGCCATCCAGCGCATTCTGCATGAATTGTAACCAGATCGGCAGGGCCGCCCGCGCACCGGTCTCTTTTTTGCCTAACGAAATTTGCTTGTCGTCGTAGCCTACCCAAACTCCTGCCGTGATCTGCGGCGTAAATCCCATGAACCACGCATCGGTATAATCCTGCGTCGTGCCGGTCTTTCCTCCGGCGGGCCGCTTCAGCGCCTTCGCCGCAATGCCGGTGCCGAACTGCACCACTTCTTCCAGCATCGCCGTCATGGTCCGCGCCACGTCCGGCGAGATCACGTCATGCACTTCCGGGTGCGCATCCTCCAGTAGCGCGCCGTCATAACTCGTCACCCGCCGAATCATGTGCGGATCAATGCGAATCCCGTCGTTAGGAAATACCGTGAACGCCGACGTGTGCTCGATCAGCTTCATATCCGCGGCACCCAGCACCAGCGGCAAATACGGCGGCAGGGGCGTGGTGATCCCAAACCGCTTGGCCATATCGACCACCGAGTTGATGCCCACTTTTTCGGCCAGCTTCACCGCCGGAACGTTGCGCGAACCGGCTAATGCGCGCCGCAGTGTGATCGTGCCTTCGAATTTTTCGTCATAGTTGTGCGGCGAGTAGGCTTGTCCGCCGCTGATCGTGGTGAACGGCGTATCCACAATCGTATCGAATGGCGAAGCGCCCTTTTCGATGGCATCGGCGTAGAGATAGACCTTGAATGAACTGCCGACCTGCCGATACGCCTGCGAAGCGCGGTTGAACTTCGAATCCTCGAAACTGTAGCCGCCGACCATCGCTTTGATCTCGCCCGTTGCGTTATCTATCGCCAGCAACGCGGCTTGCGGCGCCGGCTGCTGCTCCAATTGCACGCGCGCCGTCGCTTCGTGCAATTCCTGAATCGAAAATTGCGCCAGGTCGCCGACTTTCAGAAGCTCCGTCGGCTTCTTGCGCCCGGTCCACGCAAAATCCGGCGGCGAAAGTATCGCGCGGTACGGCCCAATCTTGATCGTGGCGAAACGATCGTCCACCGCCAGCACCAGGCCCGTCACGTAAGAACCTTTCTCGATCGGATGCCGCCAATCTTCGTCTTCGTAGGTCTCCAGCTTGCCCAAATTATCCCGCAAAATATTCGGCGACTCGCCGCGCCAGCCATGCCGCCGGTCATAGGCGTGCAAGCCGTCCCGCACCGCCTCGTTCGCGGCTTGCTGCATCTTCGTATTCAGCGTGGTATACACGCGCAGGCCGCGCTCGTGCACCGCTTCGGTGCCGTACGTCGCCTCCAGATATTTGCGAATATCTTCGAAAAAATAAGGCGCCAGATCGTTGCGCGGATATTGCAGATGCAACCCCAGTGACGTTTTCTTGGCGGCTTCTTCTTCCGCCGGAGTGATCTTGTTTTCTTCCTCCATGCGGTGCAGCACCAGGTTGCGTCGTGCCAGCGCACGTGCCGGATCAGCCAGCGGTGAATAAATCGGCCCGCGAATCATCCCCGCCAGTAGCGCCGCTTCCTGCAGCTTCAAGTCGCTAACATTCTTTCCAAAATAAAACTGCGCCGCCGCCGCGAACCCATAATTCCCATGCGCCAAATAAACCTGATTGGCATACATCGTGAAAATCTGTGGCTTCGTGTAGCGCCGCTCGATTTGCAGCGCCAGCAGAATTTCCTGCGCCTTGCGGCGGAAGCTGATCTCGCTGCGATCCAGAAAAAGATTGCCCGCGAGCTGCATCGTAATCGTGCTGGCGCCTTGCGCTTTGCCGCCGTGCAGAATCTTGCGCCAGGCCGCGCCGGCGATGCGCGGAAAATCGATGCCCCAGTGTTCTTCGAAGTGCTGGTCCTCGATCGCCGTCACCGCGTTGTACAGCACCTTCGGGCACTGCTCCCAGGTCATCAAAATGCGCCGCTGCAACGCAAAGCTGCCCACCAGTTGCCCATCATCCGCGTAAACTTCCGTCACCACCGTGGGCCGATACGTCTCCAGCGCGCGAATTTCTGGCAGATCACTGACGTACACAAACAACAATCCGCACGCCGCGCCCAGCGCAATCGAGCACAACAGCAGAAAAATCAGCGCTACGCGGTCAATCAACTTAAAGCCGCGCAAACGCAGCGTAATCGGTGGCAGGCTTAACATCGGAAACGCTAATTCTACCGCAGAAAAGAGCGAGCCGCGTATGCCCGCAACGGGCCCGTTGCTAAGCAGGAAATCGCTGCGCGGCCGTTCCAACTCGTTCCCAGCTTAGTGGCACAATTCCGCAAGGAGCCGTGAAAAATGAAGATCAGCAACACGATCCTGCGACTCGCTTTGCTTGGCGCGCTGATTTTCAGCGACTCTGCCATTCCCCGCGTCTCGTCCGCCGATTGTTTCTTCCCGCCGAATGGCCGACCCGTCACCGTACTGGTCCAGTCTTGCGAAGCCATCGATGGGCACACGAACGTGGACGTATTGCGATACGTGGGCGCCAACACCCACTTTAGAGAGCTCGAGAAACTTTATACGGGCGCGCTGGTCGGCGAAGCGCACGATACCAGGTGGGTGTACCCCTCCGAGGAGAAAGATCCCTGCCGCAAATTTGCCAAAGGCGCTCGCGTGAAGATGCGCGCCTACCTGACGTGCTGCGACACCGGGCGCTGGGGCAAATGCGTTTTTGGCGGACGCTGGCTCGGCGACGTGGATGGCAAGCCCATAAACGCAGACCAATAGGCACAACACGCGCCGTCTGATGTCTAGTCAAGTTTCTTCGTAGTAGCGCTCGCCCACGCAACCGCGGCACATCGTCCGCCCGTTCTCCACAACTTCACGCTTAAAATTGATCCCCTCGCCGCATTCCGCGCACACCACTCGCGGCCCTTTAAACCCCGGCAAATCTTCCGGCTTCACTTCCACCTTCACCCATTGCGTCTCGAACAACACCTCATCCGCCAGCGCCGCGTACGCCTTCTGCTGTCCTGCATCCTTCCCCATCTCCGGAAACATCTCGCGCGCCACTTGCTTCGACGACTCCTTCGCCGCCACGCGCACCGCGCGTCCCGTCGTCAAATCGACAAACGTCGCCGCTACTTTTCCCCAGTCGCGAAATTTCAGTGCCCGCTTCCCGAGCCGGCAATTCGCCACCAGCGCCACCGCGTCCGTCACGCAGCGGTCAATCTCCACGTACGTCACAATCCGCTTGCGCTCGGCAATGGGATCCGCAATCCCCAATTCGCGCAGCCCGAGCATCGCCAGTCGCACGCCTAGCACCTGCCCAGCGCACAAATGCCCGTGCGCCACGGCCGCCAGTTCCAGGTATTCCTCCAGGGTTCTCACAGGCCTTCGCGCAACGGCTTTCCGATTTCCCAGTGATGCCCGAACGGATCGACCAGCCGCCCCAAGCGCCAGCCGTACTGCTCGGCCACCGGCCACACCACTTTCGCACCCGCGGCGATCGCCCGCGCGAAAACCGCATCGGGATCACTCACCACCAAAACCATTCGCACCGTGCCACCGTTCAGCGTCTCGGGACTGAAGTTCGCGTTTTCCGGCGACTCATCCGCCACCCAAAACTCCGCTCCCTCCACCGCCAGCCGCGCCACAACCTCGCCGTTCTCGCTGTCCACTCGATAACGCACTTCCGTGCCAAACGCCGCCTTGTAGAACTCAATGGCCGCCGCTCCGCGCCGTACCGACAGCATCGGCGAAATCGTGGTCTTCGGTTCCTTTGCCGGTTGCACTTGCCCGCTCATAACGCGCTCGCTCGCGTTGAATCCACACTGACCTTTTCAGACGCTGCCCAGGGATGCGGCCGCCGCGCCTCCTGATACGCAAAAAACGTCATTAGCACCGCCAGCAGCGACATCGCCGCATCTTCCAGTATTTTCCGCGGGCCGATGGGCTCCGGCGTCGCAAAGCATCCGCAATTGATGTCCATGTGCAGTAGATACGCCCGTGTCACTACAACCAAGAACCCCAGCATAATCGCCGTCAACAGCGGCGCCCAAATCCGCAGCCGCCATCCAATCAGCACCAGCAACCCCAGCGCAATCTCCGTAAACGGCAGCACATGCGCCACAAACTGTACGCCAGCCGGCGACAACAGCTTGAACGCTTCTACTTGCGCGGCGAACTGCGAAATATTCATGCTGATCGAAAATTTGAAGATGAACCACGGCCAGAAATTGCGGTTCGGGTAAAACAATTTCGAATACCCGGCGTACAAGAAAATCCCGCCGAGCACCAAACGCCCGATCCAAATCACCACTCGCCGGAAATTCAGTGGACTCGATTGCATCATGCTAATTCTGCTTAGTGGCTTACGACGCCGTTTTCATTCATTCGGGTGACGATCAGTGGTTCGCCAGCGAGTCCAGAAACTCCCGCAGCCCATCCCAACTCATTACGCCGGCATAAGGGAACGTCTGCCCTTTGGCATGAAATACGGTGGTAGGAGTCTGGCTGACTCGGTACATCTGCCCCAGCTGTACATCTCTCTGGATCAGCGCCTCCAGCGTTCCGCCCTTTACCAGCGCCCTCACTTTATTCATCTCCGCTGGGGTCAACGCACTAGCGACCGTCCCATCCACGTCCCCGCTCTGTTCCCACTTATCCTGATTGTCGAACAATGCCTTTTCCACCGGCTCGATCTTTCCAATCTCCGCCGCGGCTCGCGCATACTGCGCCGCCACTCGCGAATACGCATGCATCGGCAACGGAAAATCCCGGTGCACCAGGTATACCTTTCCCGTGCTCACGTAGTTGTCCATCAACTGCCGGTTCGTCGTCTCGAAGAACGTCCGGCACGCCGGGCACTGATAATCGCTGAAGACCTCCATCACGATCGGCGCGCTCTTTGACCCAAATGCCTTGTGCGGATCAATGTCGCCCACGCCATCCACGGTGATCGCTTGTGGTCCGCTACTCCCGCCCGCCCAAGCCATCGCCGGTCCAGCGGCGGCTGTGGACACTCCGCCCGGCCCAGCCAAAGCCCACGCTGCGATGACTCCCAAAATGATAGCTACCAGCATTCCCGCGCGACGGCCCACGCGAACCTCCCCTTGTCTACGCTTCTGCACTTGTCCAATTCGTTGCTGATTCCGCATCAGACTACCATAGCTCCGCAGCTTCGCGGTTTCTTGAGATGCTTGCTGTTACCGCTTGTGCCGCTTCGAAAGCATCCCCACATATCAAACACTTCTCCTCCCTCAGTCTCTCAGTTGCCATCTGCCCATCCGCCACCTTCCAATTCCGAGCCCTCGCCTTGAAGCAACCGAACCAGCCTATCCTGCACTCCGCTCAATCTTTTTGCCTTTTCCCGCATCCAATCTCTTGGCTCAAGGGAACGTACCAGAAATTCTGTATCTCTATAGAAAGACTGGCCTTGTTAAAGAGTCAAATAAAAGTTGACAAAGATACACTCAAGTTGTATACTCACTTTCGACTAATTCGGACCACGCCATGCAACTGGGCTCGCCCAACCTTTTGTTGGGTGCCTGCTTCCTCGACGGGTTCTGAAAGGATCCTCTGCAATGAGCAGCAAGATTATTGGTATTGATTTGGGCACCACCAACTCTGTCGTGGCCGTCATGCAAGGCGGTGAACCGGTGGTGATCCCCAACCAGGAGGGTGCCCGCACCACCCCCTCCGTCGTCGCCATCACCAAAGGTGGCGAACGCCTCGTCGGCCAGGTTGCCAAGCGCCAAGCCGTCACCAATCCTGAAAACACCGTCTATTCCATCAAGCGTTTCATGGGCCGCCGCTTTGAGGAAGTCGGCGACGAAATGAAGCGCATCCCCTACAAGGTCGTCAAAGGGGATCACGATGACGCCCGCGTCGACATTTTCGGCAAGCTTTACAGCCCGCCGCAAATCTCTGCCATGATTCTGGG
>Ga0335073_10000261_pt1 | contig 67800 bp, 60 predicted proteins | sample Lox_Sample_22_FD_207093 | JGI IMG/M metagenome (GOLD analysis project Ga0335073, IMG submission 207093) | Soil microbial communities from Loxahatchee National Wildlife Refuge, Florida, United States - Lox_Sample_2.2 | ecosystem: Environmental > Terrestrial > Soil > Wetlands | place: USA... | reverse complement strand
TCTGCTCGAACTCGAGCCGAATGAGCGCGCGCTCAGGGGTGTCTTTCTAGCGTTCCAGTACCCGACCGAGATTCCTGGCGTCGGTGCGATGACCTTTTTGAAGGCCGCGCTCAATGCGAAGCGGCGGGCGCGTGGCGAAAGCGATCTGACCACGCCCGACTTCATGCGCCGCGTGCGCGAGGCGGCGCAGGCGCTGAAGATCGACCAAGAGATGCTGCGGCGTCCCCTCAATGTCGGGTTTTCCGGCGGCGAAAAGAAGCGATTTGAGGTGTTGCAGATGGCGCTGCTGGCGCCGCGGATCGGCATTCTCGACGAAACCGATTCGGGGCTCGACATCGACGCGCTCAGGATCGTCGCCGAGGGCGTCAACGCGCTTCGCGATCCGGACCGCGCGTTCCTCGTCATCACCCACTACCAGCGGCTGCTCGATCACATCAAGCCGGACGTCGTACATGTGATGGCCAAGGGCCGGATCGTCGCGACCGGGGGTCCCGAGCTCGCGCTCGCTCTCGAACGCGACGGCTACCGTGATTACGCAGAGGAAGCTGCGTGAGACGTCGATGAACGCGCACGTGGTTAACCGATCGACGGCCGAGAAGACCCTCTTCAGGCAATTCGCCGAGAGCCAAGGGCGCGAGCCTTCGCCAGCGCGCGCTTCGGCTTTCGCTCGTTTCGCTGAAGCTGGTCTGCCTACCCGGCGCGTCGAGGCTTGGCATTATACGGATCTGCGCGCGGCGATGGCAGATGCGGCGCCGGTTCTCGCAGCGGCTTCGCCGGCTGAGATCGAGGCGGCGCGCTTTCGCCTCGCGAGCCGCGAGCGTTTCGTGCCGGGGGCACAGCTCGTCCTGCTCGGGGGGCGCTATATCGACGAGCTTTCAGATCGGCCTCCGGCCGGGGTCGCCGTCACGGAGGGAGCGCTTGCTGCCGATCCCGTCGACGATCCGTTGGCGGCTCTGAACGAGGCGCTGAGCCCCTCAGGGTGCACGATTTCCGTGGCGCGCGGGACTGAAATCGGCGAACCGATTACAATCCTCCATCTCGGGCACGGAAGCTCCGCACACTCGGTCTATTCGCGCCTCGCCATTGCCCTCGATGCCGGAGCGCGCGCCTCCTTCGTGGAAGCATTCGAAGGCGCTCATGCCCTTGTGCAGCGTCACGCGGCGACGATCATGAAGTTGGCGAAGGGCGCCAGAGCGAGGCACGTCGCTGCGCTTGGCGACGAGCCGGGGCTCCATATCGAAACCCACATTTGCGACCTGGCGGAGGGCGCTGAACTCGGCGCCTTTGGCCTTGTCTCCGGGGGCGACCTTACGCGCCGTCAGATTTTTGTCAGGATGGAGGGGGTGGACGCCAAGGTCTCGCTCGGCGGGCTGGCGCTTCTCGACGGCGCCCGGCGCGCCGACACCACTCTGCAAGTCGTTCACGCCGCGCCGCACGGGACAAGCCGCGAATTCTACCGCGCGATCGTCGACGACGATGCGATCGGGGTCTTTCAGGGCAAGATCATCGTTGAGCGAGCGGCGCAGAAAACCGACGGAGCTATGAAGTCGCAAGCCGTTCTGTTGTCTCCCCGGGCGCAGATGAACGAGAAGCCGGAGCTCGAGATCTTCGCCGACGACGTTGTCTGCGGACACGGCGCGACAGTGGCTTCGCTCGATCCGGAGCAGGTGTTTTACCTGCGGTCGCGCGGCGTCCCGGAGACCGAGGCCAAGGCGATGCTGCTCGAGGCGTTCGGAGGAGAGTCCATCGACCGAGTCGAGGACGAACTGCTGATCGGCGCCTTGCGCGCCCGGCTCAGCGCCTGGCTCGGGTCGCGGAAGTGAGGCATTGATGCGGGAGCGCCGACCGGCCAGCGCACCTAGGACGGCGTGTCGCTCAGGCGTCGCCGTACGGCGGAGGGAGAAGCGTGAATAATATCGTTCGAACCGCGTTCGACGTCTATGATGTGGAGGCAATACGCGCGGATTTTCCGATCCTCGCAGAGCGCCCCTACGGGAAGCCGCTTGTTTACCTGGATAATGCTGCTTCGGCTCAGAAGCCGAAGCAGGTCATCGACCGGCTCTCATATGCGTATGAGCACGAATACGCGAATGTGCATCGCGGACTGCACCATCTCGCAAACGCGGCGACCGAGGCCTATGAGGCGGCCCGGGAAACGGTCCGACGGTTCCTCAACGCCGCGTCGAACGAAGAGATCGTCTTCACCCGCTCGGCGACTGAGGCGATCAATCTCGTGGCGTCCAGCTTTGGCCTTGGACGCATCTGCGCAGGCGACGAGATCGTTCTGAGCCTCATGGAGCATCACTCCAATATCGTGCCCTGGCACTTTCATCGCGAGCGCAAGGGCGCGCTGTTGCGCTGGGTCGATGTGGCCGACGATGGATCGTTTTCGCTCGAGGCGTTCGAGCGCACGCTGGGCGATCGGACGAAGATCGTCGCGATAACGCAGATGTCCAACGTTCTCGGGACCGCGCCGCCGATCAAGGATGTTGTGAAGCTTGCGCATGAGCGCGGCGTTCCCGTACTCGTCGACGGTTCGCAAGGCGCGGTCCATCTCGATGTCGACGTGCGCGAACTCGACGTCGACTTCTATGTTTTCACTGGGCACAAGGTCTACGGCCCAACAGGAATCGGCGTGCTCTACGGTAAACGCGAGCTGCTCGAAATGCTGCCGCCGTATCAAGGCGGCGGCGAGATGATCGAGGAGGTTACCCGTGAGACGGTCACCTACAACCATCCGCCGCATCGCTTCGAGGCTGGCACTCCGCCGATCGTGCAGGCGATCGGGCTCGGGACGGCGCTCGATTACGTGGAGGGGATCGGGCGAGCGCGCGTCCGCGCGCATGAGGAGGCGCTTCGCGCCTACGCCCACGAGCTTCTGTCCTCGATCAATTCGGTGCGCATCATTGGATCGGCGCAGGGAAAGGGTCCCATCGTCTCCTTCACGATGGAAGGCGCGCACGCTCACGATATCGCAACCCTGATCGATCGGTCGGGGGTCGCGGTCAGGGCCGGAACGCATTGCGCGATGCCGCTATTGCAAAGGTTCGGAGTGACCTCGACCTGCCGGGCTTCGTTCGCGCTCTACAATACCTTTCGAGAAGTCGACGCGCTCGCGGAAGCATTGATCCGCGCCCGAAAGCTCTTCCAATAGGGAGATGCGGCATGGATGAGGCCCAAAGCCACGCGAACGGCGCCGAAACTTCCGCTGCTCCGGCAGATCGCAGCACCCTGATCAGGCCGCCGTCGGAGATGGCGCGCGAAGAGCTGCGCCAATTGACCGACGCCATCATCGCGGCACTTAAAACCGTCTTTGATCCGGAGATTCCGGCGGATATCTATGAGCTCGGGCTTATTTACAACGTTGATATAGACGATAGCCGTTTTGTGACAATCGAGATGACATTGACAGCTCCGGCGTGCCCGGTCGCGGGTGAAATGCCAACGTGGGTCGAGAATGCGGTCAGCGCCGTTCCCGGCGTAGCGGGCGCTAGAGTGAACATGGTGTTCGATCCGCCTTGGGATCAGAGCCGAATGTCCGACGAGGCGCGCGTCGCGCTCGACATGTGGTGAGCGGCCGAACCGAGCTTGCGCCGACGGGCGGCGCCATCCATCATCGGCGAATTGACCGTCCCCAATAGCGATATTGAGGATCCAGGGATCTGAGAAATGGACCCGGCGAGGGGCGCCAAGCTGTCGACCTGGCTCAACGACCAGCGGGTACGCGGAGCCATCTACCAGACCTTTCTGCTTGTATGCATCGCGGCGTTGGCCGGCTTCGCAATCTACAACGCGGTGATCAATATGCGCGCCCGCGGCATTCCGATGGGCCTCGGATTCTGGAACGAAGTCGCCGGCTTCGACATCAATCTCCATCTCATCAGATACACCGACCTCTCCACCTACGGTCAGGCGTTCTGGGTCGGGCTCCTCAATACTCTTCTCATCGCTGTCGTCTGCATTCCCCTGGCGACGCTTCTGGGTTTTGCGATCGGCGTCGCTAGGCTTTCGCCCAACTGGCTGCTGTCGCGATTGGCGCTCGTCTATACCAGCATCCTGCGCAACACGCCGTTGCTTCTCCTCCTGCTCTTTTGGTACAACGCCGTTCTGAAATCCCTGCCGGCGCCTCGACAGTCTATCAGCATTGACGCCGTCGTGTTCCTCAACAACCGGGGCCTCTATTTGCCGATGCCTGTCCCACGCGACCAGGCTAGCTGGTTTGCAGGCGCGCTCGTGATCGCTTTGGTCCTCGTGGGGGGGATTCGCGAGTGGGCGCGACGACGCCAGGAGCGCACGGGCGTGCAAGCGCCAGTCACCACCGTCGCCGCGGGGTTGATCATTGGCTTGCCAATGATCGTCTCGACAGCAGCCGGGGCGCCATTCACGTTCGAAATCGCAAAACTCTCCGGATTCAATCTGAGGGGCGGGCTCCAAATCGTTCCCGAAATGGCGGCGCTCGTTTTCGGTCTCGTCACTTTCACCGCGGCGTTCATTGCCGAGATCGTGCGCGCAGGTCTTCTCGCGGTGCCGGTCGGCCAGAGCGAGGCCGCCTCCGCACTCGGTTTGCATCGGGCTTTGATGATGAAGCTCGTGATCATTCCGCAGGCGATGCGACTGATCACCCCGCCTCTGACGTCGCAATACCTGAACATCGTCAAGAATTCGTCGCTTGCCGTCTTCGTCGGTTACCCGGACCTAGTGCAGATTTTCGCCGGCACGGTTCTCAATCAGACGCAGGCGGCGGTGCAGGTGATGGCGATCACCATGGCCGTTTATCTCGTCATTTCGCTCACCGTCGCCCTCGCGCTTAACCTTTTCAATGCGCGCTACGCGCTGAAGGAGCACTGAGCTTGGAGCTGGCCTATGTCCGTGAGGCGCCGGAGCCGGAAGATCCGCCCCCGACTCTGACCAGCGGCATGCTTGCCTGGGCGCGGGCCAATCTCTTTTCGTCGCCCGGCTCGAGCCTCACCACCATCGGGCTACTCTCCCTGATCGTTTATTTTCTGCCCCAACTCATGGCATGGGCGACGACGCGCGCGGTCTGGAGCGCGGTGGACGGGGCAGCTTGCCGGCAACATCAGGATGGCGCCTGCTGGGCGTTCGTGATCGCCAAGTGGGACTACCTGCGCTTTGGGTCTTATCCGGTCGCGGAGCGCTGGCGGGTTGACACTGTCGAGGCGATCGGGGCCGTTCTGATTGTCTGGCTGCTATGGACGAAGGCGCCGCGGCGGGCATGGGCCGCTCTTCTGTTTTTTGTCGTCTACCCGGTCCTGGCGCTCGTTCTTCTGCGCGGGTCCTCGCTGCTGGGTCTGTCGTTCGTCGACACGCTGCTTTGGGGAGGCGTTTTCGTTTCGCTGCTCACAGCAGTGGTCGGGATCGTCTTCTCTTTGCCGCTAGGAGTGCTTTTGGCGCTTGGCCGTAGATCCTCGCTTCCCGTGGTCAGAATAGCGAGCGTCGTGTTCATCGAGTTCGTGCGCGGCGTGCCGTTTATCACGATCCTGTTCATGGCCAACAATCTGTTGCCGCTGTTCGTCCCCGAACGATGGGCGCCCGACCGCTTCCTGAGGCCATTGGTGGGGATCGTCATGTTTGCGGCGGCCTATATGGCGGAAGAAGTGCGAGGCGGTCTTCAGTCGTTGGGCAGGGGACATTACGAAGCCGCTGCGGCGCTGGGATTAAATTATCCTCGCATGATGGGCCTCGTCATACTGCCTCAGGCCCTGACATTGGTGATTCCAGGGATCGTCAACAATTTTATCGGCCTCTTCATGGACACGACCCTTATTTCGGTCGTTGGCATGACGGATTTTCTCGAAGCGATGAACAATGCGATCAAGGATCCCGTGTGGGCCGGCCCGACGATCATGGTGACCGGTTACGTTTTTGCCGGGATTTTCTATTTTAGCTTCTGCTACGGAATGGCGCGCTATTCGGCCCACGTCGAGCGAAACCTCGCCAAAGGGCGCAGGTGATGTCGCGCACCCTTTCGTCGGCCGCCGCGGATCAAGACGCCGACGTCGCGATTCGATTTGCTGGTGTCCACAAATGGTACGGAAGCTTTCACGTGCTGCGGAACATAAACCTGACCGTTGGCCGCCGAGAGCGCATTGTGGTCTGTGGTCCCTCAGGTTCCGGCAAGTCCACTTTGATCCGATGCGTCAACCGGCTCGAGAAGCATCAGCGCGGATCCATCGTGGTCGACGGAGTGGAACTGACCGACGACGTCAAACGGATCGATGAGGTGCGACGCGACGTTGGGATGGTGTTTCAGAGCTTTAACCTCTTTCCGCATCTTACAATTCTCCAGAATTGCACCTTGGCGCCGATCTGGGTGCGCAAAATGCCGAGGCGCGACGCGGACGAACTGGCGATGAAGCTGCTTAGACGGGTTAAAATCCTCGATCAAGCCCAGAAGCATCCCGGCCAGCTATCGGGCGGCCAGCAACAACGCGCGGCGATCGCCCGAGCATTGTGCATGACTCCAAGAATCATGCTTTTCGATGAGCCGACATCGTCTCTCGATCCGGAGATGGTGAGGGAAGTGCTGGACACGATGACGGAACTTGCCCAGGACGGCATGACGATGATCGTCGTAACGCACGAAATGGGGTTCGCGCGCCAGATTGCCGACCGTGTTGTGTTCATGGATGGGGGCGAGATTGTCGAAGTGAACGCCCCGGCGCCATTTTTCGACCATCCGCAGCATGAGCGCACGAAGCTGTTCCTGAGCCAGATCCTGCATTGAGTTCCGGCGGCGTGGTCCGATCGAGAGGCGCGAATCCGTTCGGCCTGCATAGTGGGAAGGAAACGCCAGCCGGTCCTTGGCGCAACCCACACGGCGCTTTCGCGAGCCGGCGTTAGGCGCCGTAAAGCCAATCGTAGCGGCGACTCAGACGATGAGGGCCAAGCATTCTCATCGTCATATCGCGAGCAAGCGCTAGCGGGCCCCCTAGATGATAGATGCGGCCTTGTGTCTGAGCTTCGCGCTGAACGCGCGCCGCTCTCTCCACGCGCTTGCGCGAGTAAAGCGCAAGCGCGGCGGGGATATCCCGCGTCCGGGCGATCGTTCGCTTCAGCGCGTCCGCATCTTCGAGGGCCTGGGCGGCGCCCTGCGCCAGGAAGGGGACCATCGGATGAGCAGCATCGCCGACCAGCGCGGCTCGCCCAAGCGAAAAAGAAGGAATCGGCGGCCGGCAGTATAGCGGCCAGGCGCGCCATTGGGCGGGCGCTCCTATCAGAGCGCGCGCGTCTTTCGACCATCCCGCAAACGCACGCTCAAGCGTTGCTCGGTCGCCCGCGCCATCCCATTGCGGATCGCCGCCACGGGGCAGCCATGCTGAGCTGATGGTCGCAACAAGATTGATGATCGATCCGCCCCGCAAGGGGTACTGAACCAGGTGCGCCTCGGGCCCCAGCCGAAGAACAATTTCACTTCGCGCCCAGCGAGGATCCGCGTCCTCGGCATTGAGAATCGCGCGATAGGCGACGCGGCCGGTAAAGTCGGCCTGATCCGGCGCCCCAAAACCCATTCCGTTGCGCACCTGGGAACGCAAGCCGTCTGCCCCAATGAGGAGATTGGCCTCGTCGCGCGCAGTCGTGAGGCCACGTCGCAGACCGACTGAAATCGTGTCGCCACGGGTCTCGAATCCGTTAACGGCGGCGCCGAGCAATAGTTCGGTCCCCGGTTGACCACGAACGGCCTCGACCAGCGCGGTCTGCAAGTCAGCGCGGTGGATGACCAGATATTCAGCGCCCCAGCGGCGCTCGGCGTCGTGCAAGGGCAGGCGCATCAATGCGGCGTTGTCCGAGCCGCGCAGCGCGAGAATGGCGCTGGGGGTCGATGAAAACTGACGAACCCTGTCGAGCACGCCAAGTCCGCTCAAAACGCGAGCCGCGTTCGGGGTAACTTGCAGTCCGGCTCCGAATTCTTCGAGCTTCTCGGCTTTCTCGCAAACAGCGACTTCGAGGCCCGCCTGCGACAGGGCTATTGCGGTAGCCAGTCCGCCGATGCCCGCGCCGGCGATGATCGCACGCACCGGCAAGCGTCACGCCGCGTCGCTCAACTCGCATTCGGGAGGCGAGCAAGGTCCAGTTAGCCCACTGTCGTGCACGAACCTCGTTGAACAATAAGAACAGATCGCCTCGACGTCCGAGCCCATGTCGATGAAGATATGAGGATGATCGAACGGCGGTCGCGCGCCAGTGCACATGAATTCCTTCACCCCGACCCTTATCGATGGGACGCCAAGATCGTTGTGAAAGTGCGGAACGAAGCGATCCGCCATTACGAGGTCCTCCTTAGCGGCTGCGACCTTAAACCATGTTCGAAAGTGACGCACCAGCGCCCACCCGATTGGATCCGCGCCCTCGACGTGCCGATCTTGGAGACGGAGGGTTGGACGATGGCGGCAGCCCGATTCCAAAGCAACGAAGCGCAAGTCCAATCCATTATTATATTATGATATCTGAATGTATTGTACAAGTGAAAATCTGGAGCCCACAAGACGCAGTTGGAATTATTGGAATCGGGGAGATTTGTCGAGCGAAGCTAGACGGGAATGACGTCGACTTCCACCTCGAGCCGATGTCGCCCCGAGGACAGAACCATACTTTCGATGGGGGAGACGTCGGAGTAGTCTCGTCCCCTAGCGACGACAATGTGGTCGTTCTGGATCGGCGATGCGTTGGTGGGATCGAAGTCTTTCCATCCTAGAGCCGCGCCGCACCAAACCGATACCCAAGCATGAGTCGCGTCCGCCCCCGCAAGGCGTTCTTTCCCGGGCGGAGGGATGGTTCGAATGTATCCGCTTACGTATAGCGCCGGCAAGGCGACGCCGCGTATTGCGGCGATCATGATATGGGCGAAATCCTGGCAAACGCCGCGTCGACGCGCGAAGGCTTCGGCCGCCGGCGTACTAACTTCGGTCGCCTCTGGATCATAGACGAAGTCAGTACGAATGCGTCGCGCCAGCTCGCTCGCCGCATCAAAAATCGGACGATGTGGGGCGAAGCTCTGTTTGGCATATGCTGTCGCTTCGTCAAAGAGCGCAACATGACGGGATGGGTAGAGTGCAATTGCCGGGCAATCTGCGACATGAGACCTCACCGCGATCGCCTCGGCGGCAACGCTCTCCCAACCAGGACTTCGAGTTGGCGCGGCCATTCGATTGACGCGGACGCGTGACGATGCGGTGACCGACAATTGCCGGTGGGGTTTCTCGATCCGCAGGCTCGCGACGCGGTTGCCGAACGGGTCGACCCGCTCGGTCAGAGGCTGCGAAACAGGATCAGTGACGACGCTGAAGCGTTCAACTTCTTGCCCGTCGCCGGAACGAGGTGCGAGCCGCAGCACACCGGTTGTGAGCTCGACGATCGCGCCGTAGCTGTACCGGGTGAGATGCGTGATCTCATAGATCACTCAAAACCCGTAATTTTCTCAGCACGGCCTTGGCCGACTCCCTGCAGGAAGTATCGGGCGGCGATCGCATTCGCCAAAGTAAGCAATTCTTGCTCGACCGCCAGAATACGTGCGTCATCGACCAGTTCGGCACGCTCGGCGGTTAGTTCAGCTCGCAGAAGCGTAGTCAACCGTCTGGGCTCTTCGAGCATCCCGTCTCGACGCAGCACAGGAAGCGTGTCTATTCCTTCGTCGATACGATTGATCTGAAATGCTACAGATCGTGGATTGAACGGATCCAGCAACGCCATGTCGCGGACTGGCGCAAGCGCCATGCCCACGAGGTACCTCGAGCGATATGTGATCTGCGAATCGATTAGATCGAGCATCACCCCCAGCGAATGCTCGGTTGCGTCATAGGCTGCGAATTGCCGCAACAATCGGCATGTGTTTGCTCCTCGTTCGACGCATCGTCCCATCTCATAGAACACCCAGCCCGCACCGCGGTTGAAATTTTCGTCGAACAATCCCGAAAGCGCCGCGATGGTTGTCAACGCATCGTCGGTAAGATCGACGATTTCGCCGGCAGAAGGACGCCGCTCTCGCGCCGGCTTGAGGGCGAGTTCAAGACGACCGATCAAGGCCCAGGTCTGGTGGGTTAGCCTTTCCCGAATGACCGAGGCCGCGTTCCGAGCCGAACTTGCGAGCGATAGCGCGGAACCGTAATTGGCCGAATTGCGGAGACCTTGCTCGCTGGCCGACGCCGGCCCTTTCGCGACCGTCATCGGATCGATCGCGCCCCAACCGACGAGGACGCCCATCAGACGGTCGAGCGACTGTCGGCCGAGATGCATCGGGGTGTCGGGATCAACTGACCGCGCGCTGAGGCAACGGACGACGCGCAGCGTCGCTTCAGCCCGTTCAAGGTAGCGGCCGAACCAGAAAAGGCTGTCTGCGGCGCGACTCGGAAGGTTTCCCAAGAGACGGGTAATTCGCGCGCTTCCAGGTGACGGAAGAAGGCTCGAAATCTCGACAGGATTCTCGGCAAGCACCCACACGTCGGCAGACTCGACGCCATCGCCCATGGCCACGGCTCGTGCGTCAGGCCGATCGGAAATTCGGCAGAATCCGCCTGGCATGACGCGCCAGCCGCCCGTCGTCGCAGCGCAATAGACGCGCAAAACGAATGGCCGCGGTTCGAGTTTTCCTTGCATCCAGCGCGGCGTTGTCGACAGCCGAACGATGTCTTGCCCAACATAGTCGATTCCGCGCATGGCGATCGAACCACGCAACCGCTGGCGCTCTTCCCCCGGCATTTCAGCCGCGATAACGCTTGCTCGGCCGTTCATGCCGGGCAGGTCGTCGCTGAAGGCCGCGGCGATCGAAATTTTATCGAACTGATCTAGGACCCTCTCTCGCTCCCGCGGCTGTCCGCACCACCAGGTCGCGATGTTGGGAATAAGTAGGTCCTCGTTGAGCAAGCGCCGTGCAAGGGCGGGCAAGAAGGCTAGAAGCGCGCGCGACTCGACGAGCCCAGCGCCTGGCATGTTCTCGACCGCGACGCCGCCCTTCCGTATGGCCTCGAGAAGACCCGGAACGCCAATGCGAGAGGATGCGTTCAGCTCAAGGGGATCGCACCAGTCTGCGTCAATATGACGCCAGATGACATCGCACTGCTTGAGGCCGGCGATCGTGCGGACAAAGACGCGCCCGTCACGCATGACGAGATCTTCGCCCTCCACCAGCAGAAAACCGAGATAGCGCGCCAAATAGGCCTGTTCGAAATAGGTGAGACTGAGGGGACCAGGGGTCAGGATGCTGATGCGGGGTTCGGCTCGCTGCCCCGACGACTTCAATCCCGCGCTCAAGGATCGAAAAAACGGCGCGAGCCTTTCGACGTTGAGTTGGGCGTAAAGATCCGGAAACGCTTGGGAAACCACGAGCCGGTTTTCCAATGCGTACCCGCAGCCTGACGGCGCCTGAGCTCGGTCGCTCAATGCCCACCACGAGCCGTCTGGTCCGCGGCCGATGTCGACCGCATAAAGTCGAAGCCAACGCCCTCCTGGCGGCCTCACACCGCGCATCGCCGCGATGTAGTCCTTCGAGCCGGTAAGCGCCGCCGGGGGGAGGGCGCCTTCCACGATTAGATGGCCTTCCCCGTAAACATCGGCGAGCACTCGCTCCATCAACTCGGCGCGCTGAGCGACACCCGTCGCAATCCCGCGCCACTCGTCCTCCGTGAGGAGTAAGGGCATTCGACTGATCGGCCAGACCCGTTCGTCCTTCTCGCCCGCGACACGGTATGAAAGACCTCGATTTCGAACACGGCGATCGGCGGTCGCAAAGCTCTGTTGAATTTCGTTCGGCTCATACTCGGCCAGCGCAGAAAGCATCCGTCGCCAATGCGGACGGCTCAGGCCATCCGCGTCGATGAATTCGTCTGGAATGCCCGCCAGCGGCTCATAATCGCGAGTCCAAGCTTCAAGCCGCTCTAACCCCGAGACTTTATCAGCTAGCGCCGAAGAGATTCGTCCTGGCAAGCGAGCCCCATCGATCCGCGGTGGTTCACGACTCAAGCCGCCGCCTCGTCCCCGAAAACGGCCGAGGTCAATATGCCAGCTGTCGGCTCGGCAGGCCAGCGGGGATCGCGAAGTCCGTGACTGATCGGTTTGGGAAAATCGAGAACGTCATGACCTTTCATCCTGGTCTTGCGCTCGCGCCCTGGACGTGGAAGGACCGGTTTGGCGCTCATGCGCCTTTTTGCGTCATGAGGCAAAAGAGAATGAACCCTGTCCGACAAAACGCGGCGCTGTTCATTGTCATCCTCACATCCTGCTCCGCAACCGCGGATCCTTCTGACCCGGATCTGATCTTCAGCAAATCAACCACGTTCAAACTACTAACGCCCAACGACAAACTTGCTGTTTATGGTATCGACGATCCATTGGTTGAGGGCGTTGCGTGTCACTACACAGCGCCCGAAAAAGGCGGACTTTCCGGCGCTCTCGGCTGGCCGAACAGACGTCGGACATTTCGCTCTCGTGTCGACAATATGGTCCAATCAAGTTCAAAGGAACCTTTGGCCAGGGTGATGTCGTCTTTAGCGAGCGCCGCTCGCTTATTTTTAAAAAGATGCAAATCGTGAGGGGCTACGACACAAGACGGAATATTTTAGTTTATATGAGTTATAGCGATAAGTTTATCTAAGGTTCACCGAAGAATTCTACTTCAACTGTGCCAATTCAACCTTGGGGCACTGACAACGGCAGCACACAAAATTGTGCAGAAGTCTCTTCGACAACTCATCTGGCTCCGTTGTCGCCCAAACGCAGTTCAAATACTTTCCAAACGCGCTAGCCGAATGGGTTTAGGTCCACCGCTAGAAACAATGTCGAGCAACCCCTTGGTCACGCTACCGGATGTGGGGAGAGTTGGAATAAGACAGGCCTGTAAAGCGTGGTAAATGTCCACTTTGCCGAAGAACGGGTCTGAACTCGGCCGCAATGCGTCGTCGATCTGCGCTCGCCAGCCTCCGTTCTCCCTGTCGATGAATCGTGTCGCCGTGAAACTCCAAATCTGACGATACCAGCGCTCATAATTGGGGTCGCCGTCAATGGCGTTGAGAAATGCGCTGGCTCCAATCCCTTCGCAACACGGCCACCAATATCGGTCGCGAACGAGAGGATTACCGTCCCAGTCAAGAGTATAATAAAAACCGCCCACCTCCTTATCCCACGCGTCTCTCACGGCTTGGTCGAAAAGCGCCTTCGAACATTGGGGAAGCCAATTCAGCTTGCGGCCGCCTAGCTCCCATAACTGGAGCAGGAGCCGCGACCATTCGAGCCAATGGCCGGGAGTGGTTCCAAAGGGACGAAACGTCGGGCTTCCCGAGTAAGCCCGATCTATCATCCAATGATCAGTATAATGTTCAGGAAGACGCCAACCGTTTGCAGCAGCGTGACGACGGACAATAAGATCGGCGATTCGTTCCGCCATTCTGATGTAGGTAGAGTCGGCGGTCGCCTCGAACGCAGCCATCAACGACTCTGTCAGATGCATATTCGAGTTTTGGCCGCGATAGTTATGATACGGCTGCCACTCCCGGGTGAATTCCTCCGCCACGGCCCCGAATTGTTCCTCCCAAAATCGCTCTTTGATGACGGTCGAGGCGTCAGCAAGAAGTCGGTCGGCGTCTGGGTGGCCGGCGACCTTGGCGCTCGATGCCGCCAAGAGAACGAAAGCGTGGCCATATGCCTGTTTGGTGGAGTCTGAAATTCCATCATACCCGACGCCCCAGTAGTATCCTCCATATTCAGGGTCGCGATGGCTGTTCCATAGAAAACTCATCCCATGATCGATTATGACGTCGGCTCCCGGGCGACCCATCAAATGGGCAATCGCATAGGCGTGAACGACTCTCGACGTCGCGAAGAGATACCGGGTCGGTTTCGCGGCCGAGCCGTAGCCTGGCGCGGTCGGTCGCCCTTTTTCGTCAAGTTCGTAGAAGCCGCCCAGAGGGTTGATGATGTTCCGTTCGAAAAATGAAAATAGCGCTTCCGCCTGACCCAAAAGCCAACCCCGGTGGCTGGCGAGGGCGGTCCACTTGCGGTTCAGCGTCTCGAGGGCGAGATTGATCATGGCAACGTTGTGTGTGAGCGTCTCTTGTGCGGAAGCCGCAGCAAACCTGTTGCTGCTCCGCCATATCGAGCGCCGGGAGTCAATCTCGCGGGGCGCGGTTCGGCAGCGCCGCCCGACAGCACGGCGCTAAACCGCGTCTACTGCGCCAAAAATAGAATGCGAGACCGAACGATGAATGTATTGATTCTAGGTTCCGGCGCTCGCGAGCACGCGCTCGCCCGGGCGTGCGCCAACTCGCCTCTAACAGGGAACTTGTTCGTTGCTCCGGGAAATCCTGGTTGCGCCACTGTGGCGCAGACTGTGCCGCTGAGCCCATCCGACAATGCGAAGGTTACGGCGTTTTGTCGTGCGGAATCGATTGATCTTGTGGTGGTCGGGCCCGAAGGTCCGCTCGTGTCCGGACTTGCGGACGATCTCTTAGCGGCGGGCGTGTCGTGCTTCGGGCCAACGAAGGAGGCGGCGAAGCTAGAAGGATCAAAGGGGTATGCAAAGGATTTCTGCCGCGAGTTCGGCATTCCAACTGGGGCTTATCGGCGATTTCGAGACCCAGATGAGGCAAAGGCCTATATCCGTGAGCTTGGTGCGCCCGTTGTGGTCAAGGCCAACGGACTCGCCGGCGGTAAGGGGGTCGTCGTGGCGAAGATGCTGGAGGAGGCGGAATCCGCGGTCGATGCGTTGCTCTCTGCGGCCCCTGGGCCGGAGGGATCAACGATTGTTGTCGAGGAATTCCTCGAAGGCGAGGAGGTGTCTTTTTTTGCTCTGTGCGACGGCGTGACCGCTGTGCCTTTCGCCAGCGCGCAGGATCATAAGCGTCTGGGCGATGGGGATACAGGACCGAACACCGGCGGGATGGGTGCCTATTCCCCGGCGGCCGTGATGACCCCGGAGTTGATTCAACGCGTAATGCGCGAAGTGGTCGCGCCAACATTGTATGGAATGAACGAAAGAGGAACCCCTTTTCGTGGCGTGCTATTTGCCGGCCTGATGGTCAACGCAGATGGTCCAAAAGTGATTGAATTCAATGTCCGGTTTGGAGATCCGGAGGCGGAGGTCATCCTACCGCGCCTTAAGGACGACTTGCTGCCGCTCCTTCTCGCCTGCGCGACCGGAACTCTGTCCAGCGACGCTCCGAAGTTTTATTCGGACGCGGCGCTGGCCGTCGTTATGGCGGCGAGAGGCTATCCTGGCGAACCGATTCGCGGCGCCAGAATCAGGGGGATCGAAGATGCGGAGGCGGCGCCCGGGGTGGTCGTTTTTCATGGCGGCACACGCGAAGTTGACGGCGCGATATTCGCCGATGGCGGCCGCGTATTGGCAATCACTGCGCTCGGCAGCAATGTTGCTGAAGCGCAAAGACGCGCGTACGGGGCCGTCGATCGCATAAAATGGCCGGAGGGATTCTGCCGACGCGATATAGGCTGGCGGGGGATCGCTCGCGAAGGCAAATAGCAGGCGTTGTGGACGGAAGTCGCGGTCAAATCTCAAAGGTTCGTCGCCCGAGCGTAGCGGTTGCGCTTGGAGGGGGCGGCGCGCGAGGGATTGCGCATGTCCTGGCGCTTGAAGCTTTGGACGAGATGGGGGTTCGCCCTGTAGCGATTGCCGGCACGTCGATGGGCGCTGTCGTCGGCGCCGCCTATGCGTCGGGAATTGAAGGGCGGGCGATTCGGACCCATATATTGCGAGTTTTGCGCAAACGCTCCGACGTTATGGGCAAGCTTTTGCAGGCGCGTGTCGGACGCTTTGCTGATCTCGTGTTCCGCGGTCATGGCAATCCTGTACTGCTGGACCCCGAGATTTGTCTTGACTTGTTTTGGCCCTCTGGGTTGCCGGGTCGTTTTGAGGATCTCGAAATCGAGACCACTGTTGTGGCGACAAATTACCTTGATCGCAATGAGGTTGCCTACGACGCGGGGCTGCTAAGGCCTGCCGTCGCGGGCTCGATGGCCATTCCTGGATTATTTCGTCCAGTTCTATTTGGAGAAGCAGTACTGATCGACGGCGGAGCCGTAAACCCGTTGCCGTATGATCTGTTGTTTGATCTTGCGGACATTGTAGTTGCGGTTGACGTGACCTTCGGGGGTAGGCCGCCGAGGCGACGAACTCCATCGCCCTTCGCCTCCATGTTTGGCGCTGCGCAAATCATGCAAGGAGCAATCACAGCTCAAAAAATCAAGTCCCGCCCGCCCCACGTACTTGTGCGACCGAAAGTGGAGCATTTCGCAATTTTGGATTTTTTTCGGGCAAGTCAGATCTTGCGGGCCGCTGAAAGCAGCAAGGAGGAGCTCAAATTTGCGCTTTGGGAACAGATGAAGGTGCGCGGGACGGCCTGAAGACCGCGCCTCGAGCGAGCCTTGCACCCCGCATCAATTCGCGCCCGCTCATCACGACCTTTCCCGATCGTTGCCCCCGGAGAACGCGTATTGCGCCCGTCTCGCACGCGACGCTCATATCTTCGGATAGGAGTGTTCCGGGCGGTCCGCTCCCAGCAACCACCTGGACGCGCAAAAACTTGATTGCTTCCTCGCGGCCTTCAATGAGGATTTTGGAAGAACCGCCCGGCGCTGGCGACAACCCGTGAACCTGATTGCGGACACTTTCTGCGTCCTGCGTCCAATCGATTTCGACCTCAGTCCTCTCAATCTTGTGCGCATAGCAAACGCCAACAGCCGATTGCTCGCGGAATTCAAGCAGACCAGCATCCATTAGTTGCAATGCGTCCACCGATAGCTTAGCCGCGATTGGCGCAAGACGGGCCGTTAGGTCTCCCGCGGTGTCCTCCGGAAGAATCCGAATAGTTTCCCTCATTGCGATCGGCCCCGTGTCGAGACCGGCATCCATACGCATGACGTCCACGCCCGTTTGCGTATCGCCCGCCATGATTGCGCGTTGAATTGGCCCGGCTCCGCGCCACCGCGGCAACAACGAAGCGTGCAGGTTTATGCAGCCTAGGCTGGGAGCCTTAAGGACGGGTCCAGGCAGCAACAGACCGTAGGCGGCCACAACGGCCACGTTCGCCGCGAGACTGTTAAAGGTCCTCTGTACTTCAATGTCGCGCAAGTTTGTTGGCGTGAAGATGGGGATACCAAGGGATTCTGCGGCCAAGTGAACCGGCGTCTTCCTGATTGCGAGCCCTCGACGGCCACCGCGCGCCGGCGCGCGTGTATACACGGCTACAAGCTCGTATCCATTCTTCATAATTTCCAACAACGTTGGCACCGCGAATTCCGGCGTACCCATAAAGATAATTCGCATCGGTTGTCGTCAACGCCCGAAAGTGAAACGATCGAAACCTCATTCTGCCCCAAGTTTCGAGTGCATGAAAAGAATTACCGTGCACGGACACTCGACTGAAATCGCACTTTCCCGATCGGCGACGCAAACTCAGTCGATCTTCTCCGACACAGTCCTTCCTTCGCATCCGAAAGGAAGGCGCCATTTGGTACAGAAGTTCGCTCGCCTACCGTCGACGATTTCACGGCGGAACGGAACGAGTGGCTTTGCGACTTCAGGTGTTCCTGTCGGGACCACGCGGAAGGGCTGGTGCGAGAGTTGAGACGCTGTGGCTGTTGAACGAATGCCCGGCGCCGGTGCGGATGGACCATCTTTTTGCGCTGACATTCTCGCACGATTACGAAACACGTGCGTCGAAAGCCTGGTCGAATCGAGCGGCGAGCCCCTCCACTCGCTCCCCCAGCCGAAGCTCCAGATCATGAATGTCCGAGCGGGTGGGGAGCGCGCCAATTGTTTCTCGCAACCGATAATGATCGTCGTGCAGCAACGCCAGCCGTTCGGCAAGACGCAGGAGCGCAGATTCAGTGGCTGACTGCGACACATCGAGTTCGTGCTGGTGTTGCCGGGCGGCGATCTCGAGGACGTGAAGACGCGTCATTAGTCGCCAGACAAATGCGGCGGCGCTCGCCCAGATTGATGCCAATCCCGCGACCGCCCACTGAAGAAAACCCCAGGGTGGGCTTTCCGATGAATTCATAGCGTCCTCCTTGAGGTTTTCATTGATACCCGCGGGAGAGCCAGTGGATCGTGGATCGAAAAGCTAAGAAGCCTCGTGACATCGGTGATGCTTTTCGGCACCTGGGGTCAGCAAGCGTACGAATCCGCTCAGCGCCAGTCAGGGACGCGATCGAATCGTTTGGGCTTCACTCAATCGCAGGTCGTTCAGTTCGTTGATTAGCAACGCCTCGGTCTGTCTGCCGGCGATTCCATCCGCGACGATGCCCGCGTGCATCTGGAAGCTCGTGATGGCTTGGCGCGTTTCGGGGCCGTAATCGCCGTCGACGGCAACACGGTAGCCGAGCATCTTGAGAGCCTGTTGAAGTCCGATGATTGTCTGAATATCGGGCTGCGGGGACTTGCTATTGGCTGCATCTGCGGATTGCGCGGGAACGCCGCGGCTATCTGCTGTAGTCTCGTATGATTCGGCGGAGGCGTCAAACATGGCGAGCGCCTTGACTTCGACATCCTTGCCGCGATCGAGCCATCCGCGGAGGAATTTTCGCTCGTTTGTCGGGGATTCCCAATAGGCGACGCGCCTCGCACAGACCTCTTGAATGAGCGCTCGCTGCGAGAACACGCTCAGTCCTTGGATCCTGGCAAGCGTTTCGAGGCCGAACCATCCATCAGGATCAAGGCCGAGGGCTTGTTGCAAGAGCTCCGTCGCCTTGCGCGGTCCGGAATTGATCGCTTCATCGAACTGAACCATGTCGAGCCCGACGGGGAGATCGCTACACCGCGCCGGAACCCAATATTCGCTTTTGAAGATGTCTTCGACCTCGGCGTTGGTCACGCGGTAGACCCCTTGAACCGACTCGCCCTTTGATCGGCGATAGGCGTCATAGGACGCCTGGGTGAGGCCGCGCATGGTCGCGCCGCCCGGGTCTCCCGGAGTGCTCGAATATCCGCCTTCCCAGAGCTCGGTTTCGTCAAAGCAGCGGTCGTAATCGATATTCATCGCATGCTCTAGGTCAGCGTGTTAACGTCTTCTTCGCGCGCGCGAAGATAGTTGTCGAACTCGCGCTCAAGGTTCGGCTTGTTGCCGGCGAATTCAATCACGCCGGCGGTATTGCGTTTGAGGTCGCTTGTTGGGTCGAAGCCGTTATCGAGGAACATCTCCCAACGGGTGTGATAGCCGCGATCGGTCTTGCGCCCGTGAAACGGATGCTCGATTGTGCCGTGAGCAAAGCCGAGCTTGCGGTTGACTTCCCGGCATGCGCGATCCGCCCACGATTTGAGGGCGAGGAAATAGTTGGGCGATGCGCCGGGCGGGATCGATCGCGTATAATCCCCGACCATGCCAAGCGCCATATGGTGGTCGCCGGAGCCCATGCCGCCGAGCTCAAAGAGGCCGCCAATCCGATCGAGGATCCGGCGCTGCCAGCCCCACGCGAAGCCGGGATGCGGATAAGCGTAAGGCCCGCCATCGCTCTTCCAAAAGCCCTTTTCGGTCGGAACGATCGGCTGACGGGCATGAAAGACGGACGCGAAGCTATAATGGAGGCCGATGTGCTCGTCGTTCGGGCCGAGGTCGTAGCAGACGGACCACGGCTGAATGACCGGATAGAGATCGAGCGCGGAGAGCGCTGACGTCGCCCAACGATGCGGCGAAACGTGACGTCGGCGTCGAGGACAGCGATCTTCTCTGCGCCCACGGGCAAGCACGAGATTGCGATATTGAGCAGATTTTCTTTCGACCACGCCATCGTCGTGGCGCGCAGTGGAATATGCGTCACTTGGTCGCTCGCAAGATCGGAAAGCTCATAGCCGCGAGAGCCGTAGGCGCACTCCGCAAGGGTCACGTGGACGTCGGGCTCCTTGAGCCAATCGACTATCGCCGCGCGCGCGAGCGCGCCGCGCGATTTCCAACGCAGCGGGTTCGCCACGCATGTCGCGACGTACAAGATTTCCATCAGATGGCGCCTATGGAAGTGAGATTGGTCAAGCCAAGTCGAGCTGCGGCGCAAGGATCGAGAGGTTTCCGCGTGGCTCAGGCCATGATGAGGTCGCGCTGCCTTTCAGAGATTGGCGAGGTCAAGTCTCGAAAAGCAGCAGCGCGAGGCCAGGCAGCGGCTGAGGGCATGATGACCCAGAGAGCGGTGTCGCACAGCGGCACCCATTTTCCCCTCACAGCGAGGAATCATCTTCGCCCTCGCCTGTCTTGACGGCGGTCATGAGCCTAATCAGGTTCTCGTTGACTGGGATCGGCGCACAACCAAGGGTGCCGCGGGTCCAGATGACGATGCCGTCTTTGTCACCGTCATGGGTGACGAGGATCGCCCCGTCGCCGGGCGGCAGGCCATCCGGCGTGGATGGCGAGCCAACGTAAACGCCTTCGATAAAATGGAACTGTCCGGCGGTGAGCGGGATAGCATGCGTCTTCGTATCGAACTCCGCCTTTAACTTTGCCAAGGCCTTACACTGCGGGTGCGAGCGTGGCCCCTGAGCCGCATACGCAACGCCTCCAAACGCGAGTGACATGGCAAGAGCGATCGTGAGCGTGCGCAGCATGTGGGGCCCTCCTTGAAGCTATGGGTTACGGGTCGATCGCCCCGTTCTTGTTCGGCAAAGCGAAGGCGCTGTCGTCGATCGTGTACGCTGGATCGAGGGATATCTGCATGGTCATGCTCAGATGGCCCATTTCTTTGGCGGCATGTTCGGCGTGCTTGACCAGCATTACCCGATCGCCATGTTCCTTGCGGTTGCGCGCGTCCCGCAGCAGTTCCTTCATCGCCTCGTCAATGTCGATCTCGTAAGCGCGCGGCGGGGCATCTCTGACACTGAGCCAAAGATCAGCGCGCTTATCGTTATCTTGAGCCACGAAGGCGATGAGTTCAGCTCGGTCCGGCAGCGCAGCGAGTGCGGACATCTTCGGCATCCCGAGTATCGAATTGATTTCATATGGCGTTATACATCCGAGAGCGATCAAAAGAGCAGGCAAGGCAAGCTTGGCGGCCAAGGGCGCCGCTGCTGTGCGGAATATCCATGCCGCAATGAGCGTCAAGCCGATGAGCAACAGTCCGAAGGAAAGCGCGAAGGCGTTGAAGCAGCTCACGGCTTCCTCCCCCTGTAAGCCTCGGTAATCGGCTGGAGTGGTGGGTCGCCGAGTGTGATTTTGCCGTCACGCTCCATCTCGAACGAAACGACGTTGACAGTCTGGCCGACCCGATCGAGGGCCACATCCTTGGCGAACACCGTACGAACTTCCGGGTTGAGGCCGACGACTTCGACGTGAACCTTGATGTCTTTCCTGCCCCCCGCGAGTTCACGATCGGAATAGAGGTTCACTGCGATGTCCCAATGACCTGGCTCGAAGCAGCGAACCGATATTACTTCCTTGTTCGAGATTGCGCGGATGGTCGAGCCGTCGGCGAGGGTGACGAGCGAGGTCTGGAAGCCAAGGCTGTCGTGATCGAGATCGGCGCAGCCGACTTGTCGAGAGCCGTAGAAGATTGGCTTTTGAGACGGATTGACAACCCAAAGGTCAACATCCGAGTCGAGCATGACGTCCCAATCGGCCGAGATCAGGTACTCGGCCTTGGGCTTGATGCCATCCGTCCTTGCTTTGACTGGCGCGACCGCGACGATGACGACCGACACGATACAGAGCATGAGATCGGCAAGGCCGATCCATATGGGGCTGCGGTCTCTCATCGCCGCGCCCTCCGAATCCCCACCTCGAGCGAATAAGTAAGGACCGCGGTAAGCGCGGCCGCTGCGCCACCGCAGGCCGTGGTGTAGAGTGAAGTCGCGAGCGCCGTGAACGAGGTGGCGCCGCCGGCGAGCGACTTAGCTTGCAGGCTGAGTCCGATCGCGGTGCCGACGAAACCGGCCATGACGCAAAGCCGCTCGGCGAGATGCCCGAGGTCGGCAGAGATCGCCGGTGCCGCGGGCTCATCCTCGATACTCACGCCCATGGAGCGCGACTGCCGCGCCGCGGTTTCTGCAAAGGGCTCGTCGACAAGCCACGCCTGTCGGGCGAGCGCGAGCGCGGTCCCGGCGAACAAGACCCCAATCACGCTCGTCATCATGGAAACGTCGTTGGCCCAAATCGTCTGCGGTACGCCATTCATCCAGGCGAAGAAGGCTAGGGCCATGCAGGCAAGACAAATTAAGAAATGCGACAAAAAGGTCAGGCGGATAGTGGTCATGACGCTGCTTCCCTGTGCGAAAAATTCAGCGTTGAAAGAGGATTTCGGCGTCGATGCGTTATCCGCTCACCGCCGCGCCGTAGAACTGGCCCCACGGAACGACCGGCAGGCCAGGCTCGAAATAGGTGTTGGTCGCTGGCGCGACGCACCCAACATTCAGCGTGGCCAGCGGGTTCCCCGGTTCGCAAGAATTGTCGTAGAGCTGGACGCCCGTCGTGTTGTTGTTGCTGCCGGTAGTGACGACGCCGCCCTGGCCCTCGTTCGGGCCTTGGGTGAGCGCTGTGATCGCGCCGCCAGAGCCCGAGCCAATGCCCGCATAGTTGGTGTTGCTCACCGCCGGGAACGAGCAGGCGCCGCCGATGCCGTAGGTCATCGCGCCCGTCGCCGAACTCGGATAGACGTCGACGATCGCACCGCCCGAGACCCAGACGTCGATCTTCGGCTCCGGCCCCAAGGCGATCGCGCATGAGCCAGACACCGCCGTCCCGACATAGGCCGTGCTCGAATTATTGGTGTAGCCGGAGCCGGCGGTGAAGGCGAACGACTGGCCGCCGACATTCCCCGTAATCCCGCCGCTTCGGCCGACGCCCTGGATGTCGTCGCCGTATTCAACGAAAGTCGCGCCGCTCAGCCATTCGCCGACGCCTGACGGAACGCCCTTGGTATAAACCGGCCCCTTGACGCACTGGACGACCTTGGCCGCGACGATGTTGCAGGTGAACGCGCCGCTCTGGTTGTAATTGGCGGCGATGAAGTCGGCGCCGTCGTCATAATAATTGCCGGCCGTGGTGTAGTAGTTGTCGCCGACTCCCATCCATGCGCTTGAGCCGATGCGGAAATTGCGGACGATCGAGCCAATCCCGCCGTCGACGCATTTGCCGAGCGGCACGGCGCCGACGCCGCTCGGCGTGCCCTGAAGGTTGTTCGCCCCGCAGGTGGCGAGCGCCGCCGCGGTCCCGAAGGTTCCGCTGACGTTGATCGAGAACGCCATGTCGATGCAGTTTGACCCGGTCCCCGCCGTCCCCGAGCAGCCGCCGTCGATCGTGCCCGAGCCCGAGCCGCCGATCGCGCCATTTGCCGTGAAGGTGAAGGTGTTGCCGACCTGGCCCGCGCCGGACACTGTCGATTGCGTCGGCGGGGCCGAGACCGAGACGATGTAGAGGCCGCTGTTGCAGCCCGAGCAGGAGATCGCCATGCCGTCGACGAACGGCCGGGCGTGCGCCGACAAGCCCCCGCTGATCGTCACCGTCGAGCCGCTCCAGGTCGCGCTCGCCGAGGCCTGATAGGCTGCGGAGACATCGAAGCAGGGCGAGGTCGTCGCCGAGGAATCGCACGCTCCCGGTCCACTGACCGAACGCGACAGCGTCGGCGCCGCGGTGAGGCTCGGATTGGCGCTGAGCGGCCCGGCCGCTAACGCAGCGATCCGCGTTCCGATCCGCCGGCCGCCCGCGATGCCGGCGGCGGGATGCAGCGCAAGGCCGCCGACGCCGCCGGTCTCCTGCACCGAATTGTCGTTGAACGGCCCGACGAAATAGCCCGGCGCGCCGTGGCTTTCCGGCGCGTCGCCGTAATAGACCTCGTTCAGCATCGCGACCGGCGAGCCAGAGGAGCCGTAACTGGTGATCGTCGAGGAGCCGAGCGGCGCGGTCAGCGAATAGACCGACCCGCTCGCGCCCCAGGTCCCGCTCGAAAGCCCGGTGATCCAGGTTCCGACCGGCAGCGCGCAGGCAGCGCTATAGGGGTTGCAGCCAATGACTTCGCCTTCCCACATTGGCCCCGATGCGGCGGCGGTGAGGGTCAGCGTCGGCGTTCCGCCGGCGGTGACATAGCCCGTGAAATGCGACGAGGTCGTCGCGTCGCGCGCCCACTGGTCGCAGGCCATGCTGCCGACGCCCCACGCTGTCGCATAAGTCCCGTTGTCCGCCCAGTTCGGCCCGTCGTTGCGCCAGTAGACCGCCATCAGGAGGGGGGCCGAGACCGCGCCGGGGAAGATCGCCGGAACCTTGGTCCCGTAGAGTTCCGCGAGCTGCTGGGTGTAGCCAATCGCCCAGCGCGGATAGCCGAAGGAACTCGTCTGAGCCGGACCCCAGTCGGAGCCGCAGCCGCCGAACACGTTGGCCGACGGGCCGCCGGGAGCCTTGTCGAACGCGCTCGCCCAGAGGCCGCTCGTCGGACTCGTGCTCGTTCCGAACCAGTCGACCAGCTCCGGGCCGCCGGTATTGTCGGCCGACATGATGGTGGTCCAGGTCGCGTTGATCGCCGCGCCGCTTGCCGGCGGCGAGGAGAAATTGATCTCGTAGGCGCCGGTCCCGTAATTGATGAACGAACTGGCGATTCCCGCGCCGGCGCATTGGCCGGACGCCACGGTGTAGGAGAAGGCGGTCGTGTCGGAGCACACCACCGTCCCGTTGACGCTGACCGAGAAGGTCCCAGGCGCGATCGTGTTCCAGCCATAAAGCACGCTTGCCGCGACGCTGGTCGAGAAGCTGCCGACCGGGCCAGTGCCGGTTGCATTCAGGTTGCCGTTCGGCAGCGCCGCGCCGCCCGAGGGGGTAAGGGTGAAGGCGACCGGGCTCCCCGAGGAGCCGATCGTGCCGAGATTGGCGGAAATGAGCCAGTTCGATCCGATCGCGGTCCCGCTCTCGTTCGAGTTGAAGTTGCACGAACTCGACGAGACCACCTTGCAGGCGACGAGCGTCGGCGAGCCGCTGACGCCGGAGCCGGACAGGATGAGCCCCGGTTCGAGCGCGCCGATGATGGTGCTGACGGTGAGCGTCGAGACGCCGCCCGAGGTTGTCACGTAGCCGGTGATCTGCGCGCCGCTCAAACTCGCGGCGTTGAAGGTCAAGAGGCTCGACGAATCGTTGGCGCAGAGGCTCGCCGACGAGCACCAGGTCGTCGATGTCCCGTCGCCGATCCCGAGCGTCTGGACCTGCGACTGGTTGCCCCAGAGGTCCGGGCCGATGCCGGTGCCGTTGCGGATGAGGTAAAGCTGCGCGAGCGGCGTCCCGGCCAGGTTCCACCAGGTCTGCGCCTGGTTCATCGTGCATTCCGGCAGCACCGCGACCGTGCCGCCGGGGGAGTAGCGGTTGACGAGCGCCGCCTGCGACGAGGACGGCTTGAGGTCGTTGATCACCGCCGGGCCGAAGATCGGATCGGTGAAGCCAAGCACGACGGAGCCGTCGAAAAAGCCCCAGTTGGTCGCGGCGACGCTTCCGCCCAGCGTCCCGGTGCAGCTGCCGTAATTGCCCTCGCCGGTCAGGGTCCAGACATCGCCGACCATGATCACGTTCGGCAGCGTCGCATAGGCCGTGCCGTTCGCCGCCCGGACCGAGACCCAGTATTCGCCCGGCGGCACGCCGGTGATCGTCCCCGACCAGTTTCCGGAGCCGATCGTCTGCGACGAAAGGTTCGCCCACGAGAAGCCGCTGACCGCAGGGCCGTTCGCGGTCAGCGAAAGCTGCGCCTGGATCGCCGACGGCGTTCCGCCGAGGCTCGCCGTGCTGTAGGTCCCGGAAAGCGGGATCGAGCCGGTCGGGCTCGCGGTCGGCCGGTTGGTGATGGCGTAGGTCGTACCCGGCCCATGATCGGCGATGGTGAGCGCCGGGCCGGGCGACGGCGCGCCGCCGCCGAAAACGCCGGAAAGCGTGATGTTGACCGGCGAGCCGGACGAGCCGACCGCGCCGTTGGCGGCGGTCGAGATCGTGTAGTCGCCGAGGCCGCCCTGCGACCCGTTGGCGTAGCCGGTGACCATGACCGGCGTGGCGAGGCCGGCGTTCAGAAGATACTGGTTCGGCGTCACCTGGGCGAGCGTGCAATACATGTTTGCGTCGCTGGTGAAGCCCGCGAGATAATAATTGTTGCCGACCGTATAGGGCGAGGTCGTCCCGGCGGCGATCGCCAGCGGCGGCCCGGTGAGGTCGGTCGGGGTCGAATCGAAGCAGAGATCGCCGATCGCCGGGGTCCCGGTGGTGGTCGAGTTGATGGTGAGCGTGTCCTGGTAGGTCCCCGCCGTCCCCGAGAGCGACGCCGTGCCGGCCCAGTATTGGCTCGATGTCTGGAAGCCGGTGACATGCAGGCACGGCCCCGAGGCGCAGGGCCCCGAGCCGCCCGAGGCGGTGAGGTAGCCGGTGATCAGGCCGTTGCCCTGCACGCCGAGCGGCTTCTGCTTCCCGACGTTGAACTGGACCGGCGAGCCGGACGAGCCGAGATTGGCGGCCGTCCCGGACGAGAAGGTGAGCGTGTAGGTCGACGATCCCGTCGTGGTCAGCGGCAGCGTCGCATAAGCCCCCTGGCCGCCGTTGAGGCCAGGGCCGGTGAGATAGGCGGTCTCCGTTCCCGTCGCCAGCGCCAGCGAGCCGAGCACGGTCGAGGAGACGTTGAGGGTCGCCGTCGCGCCGCTCGCGCCCGAAATATAGCCGGTGATCGTCGCGTTGCTCGAGTCGCCCCAGATGCCGGTGTCGCTCAGGCGATACATCGACTGCGTCGAGCCGCCGTTGGCGCTGTCGAGGGCGAGGAAATCGGTCGTCTTCTCGGCGATCGATTGCAGCGCGGTCAGCGACGGATTGCCTGCGCCGTCGGACGATCCTGGCGGGTTCTGCGGGAAGACGGTCCAGTGCATGCCGACATTGGCGAGCGAGCCGCCCCACTGATGGTCGCCGCTCGCCGAGGTGGCGTATTCCGATCCGACCGGGCCGACGATGTTGCCGAAATTTGTTTGCGTGTGGGTGCTGAGCGAGCCGCCGTAGGCCGCGGTGTTGGGCAGCGGATGGTAATAAAAAGGCGGCGCGGCGTAGAGATTGCCCGGCGAGGACGAGGACCAGATATTTCCGGTCGTGGTCAGCGTCGTGCCGGTCGAGACGGTCGCGTTCTGGTTGAGCGTATAGGCGCCAGCGCCGCCGCCATTCACAGTGGTCTGGATGTAGGTTCCAGCGCTGACGCCCGAGCCGGTGAGGCCGACCCCCGCGGCGAGGAATTCGTAAGAGCCGGTTCCCCCCTGGGTCGCGACGACCAGCGACGTGCTGGCGACGCCGCCGGTCCCGGCGGTGATCGTCCAGGTTCCCTGGTTGGCGCTGAGCGCGTAGGAGCCGGTCCCGCCGGTCCCGCTCGATCCATAGGTTCCATAGGGCGAGATGAGGGCCGAGCCGGTCGTCCCGGTGATCATCATGCCCGGCTCGATATTCGGCGAGGCTGAGCCGCCGGAGGAATAGGCGCCGGGATTGGCGAGCGCGACCGGCGTGATGCTGGACGTGCTGGTGATCTCGCCGCCGACGAGAGTCGAGCCGGTCGTCCCGGCGAGCGCGATATAGGTCTGGTTATAGCCGCTGGGCGAAACGCCGGAGACGGTGAACACCGAGCCGGGGACGAGCCCGTGCGCGGCGGTCGTGGTGAAGGTCGCCTGGCCGTTGCCGGTCGAAGCCCAGCTCGCCGCGCTGATCGAATAGGAATTGAGCGCGGTGACGTCGAGCGCCGGCGCGTAGGTGTGGACGGTATAGGTCCCCGACGCCAGCGGCCCGGCCTGCGCGGCGGCGAGGTTATAGGTGCCGGTCCCGCCGGTTCCCGTCCCGAGCGAGGCGATGGTGGTTCGCGGCAGCGACGGGCCGGTGACCGTCTGGCCGACGGAAAGCACGCCAGCAAACGTGGCTGTTATCGACGAGGAGCCAGTGGCGCTTTGGCTCATCGTATAGGTTCCGGCCGCGCCAGTGCCCGTCCCGAGCGCCGTGATCGTCGTTCCGCCGGGAATGTCGGTTCCCGTCACCGTCATGCCGACCGCGATGACGCCCGTCGGCGTGCCGCTCGTCGTGAGCGTCGTCGTGCCGTTAACCGTTGCGCTGCTCGTGAAAGTGTTGGCGGTGACATTCATCACGCCGGCGGCCGAGATCGAGGCGGTGACCGGGAAGCTGGTGTCCTGCTCCGGGGCCGAGCCGCTCGAGCCCAGGCCCAGCACGTAGCCGGTGAAGTTGCTCGCCCCTTCGTTGAGGGCCGTGTTGACCACCGCCGGCGAGCCGTAGAGATCGCTGCCGGTCTTGCCGTCGACGCAGCGGGAGAACGCGACGCCGGGCGTCGCCGAATCGGCGCCGAACTCGCCGATGACGCAGGAGAACTTCTGGTTCGCGTGGGTGGTGATGCCCTGGCCGGCCTGGGCCGCGAGAGTGTTGGTCGTCGAGGGCATGGTGACCGCGCCGCCGGTCCCCGACAGCGCGAGGCCGCCGGACGTGTCAGGGCTGTTCGCCGGGCAGCTCCCGGTCGCTTCGCCGACGAGCGTGGTCCCGGTCGTGCCGATCAGCGCGTTATAGGTTGCGTTATACCCGGTGTTGCCGGCGCCGGTGAAGCCGGAGAGCGTGAAGCTCCCGCCCGGATAGACGCCATGGGCGACGCCGACCGTCGTGGTCACCGTCATCTCGCCGGAGACCGGCGAATTGCTGACGCACGAGGTCGCCCCGGTCGACAGCGTCTGCTGCATGCCGAAGCCCGGAATCGACGCTATGACCACCGCCGGGGTGAATACGCAGCCGAAGCCGGGATCGGCGATGCCGAACTCTCCGACGGTCGGGCCGAAATAGCCGGACGGCTCGCGGGCGCAGTTTCCGCCCTGGCCGGTCCATTGATAGAGGCCGGGATTGGTGTTGGATGTGGCGGCGGCGGTCGGGAAGACAGCGGGCGGCAGGTTGATGCCGGGCGTTCCGTACCACCAGGCGAACGCTGTCCCGTCATAGCGCAATTGGCTGGTGAATTCCGGCGAGCCGGCGGTGGCCGGAAAGACGCTGAGAAGCGCATAGGCGTTCGAGTTCGCCAGCGCATATTCGGTGCCGGTCTGCGAGGTGCTGAGGTTGGCGTCGATCGTGCCCTCGACCGTCATGTACCATGAATTCGACGGCGTCGCGGGAAGCTCCGTCGGGCCGGACGCCGGCATGGTGAGGGCGTTGTTGCCAGAGCCGAGCACCGAATTGATGTCGAACGCCGCGGAGACTTGCGGCGTGATCGCCGGCGGCGAGAGCGGCCCCGAGCCGATGAACACGCCCCCGGCGCCGGTCAGCGTGATAGAGGTGGCCTCGGCGGGCGCGACGCCTGCGAAAATGAGGGCCGCGATGGCGGCGATGAATTTTCTCAGCATGAGGTTCTGCCAGCCGTCCATTGCGTTCAGAACTGGGTAAAGGCGACGCTGCCGCTCATCTGCACCGCGGCGGTGGTCAGGACGCAAAGCGCGTCGCCGGCCGGCACGACGAGGATCGGGCCGAGGCCGCTGCCCTGCGTAACGCCCGCCTGCGCTGTCAGATTGAAGGCGCCGGTCAGCGCCGTCGTCCCCGTCCCGCAGTTTGATCCCGTTCCATATTCAAACGTGAGGTTGCCGGTTCCCGCCGCAAGCAGACCATAGGAAGTTACGTAGATTTTGGTCGATCCGGATGCCGGTACGAGCTGGGTCGTTGTGGCCGTCGAGATGTTGATCGGAACCGAGGCGTTCGCCTGAATGATCCCGACGAGGTTGCCCCCGCTGTTCGCGCCAACGTAGCTTGCGCTGCTTGGGACCGACGATCCACTGGAGCCGACGGTCGGATGGGCGACATTGAGCGTGACAGCCGAAGCGTCGACCTTGAGGCCATTCGAGGTCATCGGCAGCGCCGTCAGAACGCCACCGAGGTTGCCGCCGACGAGCGCCGCATTAGTCGGGACCGAGCTCCCGGTTGCTCCCTGCCAGGAGGTTTGATTGGCAGCCGTCGCCGCGCCCGATGGCAGCGGCAGGCTCGCGGCGGAGACGGCCTGCGTGACCGCGGAGCCGTCGACCTTGAGGCCATTTGACGTTCCAAGCAGCGCCGTCATCGTGCCGCCGACACTCATGCCGCCGAGCGTCGCGGATGAGGGAACTGCAGCTCCGGTCGCGCCGACCGAGGCATTCGACCCACTGCCGCCGCTGGTGGAGCAGCAGGCTCCGGTGGGCAGGCCTGAGCCGCCTGAAAGGTTCAGTGTGCTCGCGCCAGCGGTCTCGATTCCAGCCAAGTACGTGCTGGAGCCAACTGAGAAGGCCATCCAGCCGCCAGCAGGCACGAAATCGTCGGATGTGGTCGCCGTGACGCTGGGGCCGCCAATGGTCACATAAGCTGCGTTCGCGCCAGTATTGTAGACGACGACGACGGTTCCGCTCGGCAACGCAACACGGTTGGACGTCGCGCCAACTGAAAGCGACGCATAGGATGGTGTCGGCTGAAAGCCGGTCAGGGAGGCCGAAAACGAGCCGGATATCTTGCCGGGATTGGCCGAAGTAAACAGCGGCCCGACGCCTGGCTGGATCGGCACGACTCCCGGAACAACCGTGCCGCCGGAATCCTGATAGGTTTGCGCGTGCGCGGGCACGGCGACGCCAGCCGCCAGCAGCGCGGCGAGAATTATACGATTCATGAAAGAAGCCTCGATTGAGGGAGGATCAGCTTTAGGCCGCCGACGGATTGGCCAGCATGTATGCGATCGACAGTCTGACCTGGCCACCGCTGAAGCTGCCGCCAGTTGCGGTGATTGTCAGCGTCGTCGGTGAATAGAAAGCGGTCGGGCCGATAAGGCCGTAATTAGTCGAACCGGTCGCAATCGCGAGGCCCGAGCCAAATTGCGAGAGATTCCCAGACACCCCGACTTCATAGGATGTCGCGCCGGAGATGGCGGTCACAACCCGCGCGCCGACAGCGAGCACGATGCAGTTGGCGGGGATTTGCACGCTACCGCTGGTCGACGCGCCCGAAAGTGTAACGAGCGTCTCGAGGATACCGATCTGGACACTGGCGCCATGCGCCGCGGCGGCGACGAACGCGAGCGCCGGCATGAAGCCCTGATCGGTGACCGTCCAGGCGCCGGCCCCGTTGCTCTCGATGCCGATATAACCATAAGCGACATTAAGGACTGCGGATGCTGCGCCGTCGATCGCGTCCGTGGCGTTTGGCGCGATGGTGAGAGTGTTGGTCACCGAGCAATTGCCCGTCTCATCGACCACAATCAGCCGAGTGCCGGTCGGATAGGCGGAGGCAGCGGGGAGGCTGACAACGCGGGCGGCGGTCAGCGCCGTGTAGGCGATCATGCGATCAGTCTCGAGCGCCGTATAGGCCGCGTCCGATACCGCCGTGCGCCCGTTGGTGACGACCTCGGCGAGTTTGGCGACCGGCCAGCCGCCGGCGGTCGCGCCATCGTTGACGACCAGTCGATTGTTGGTCGTATCCATCACTGTCTCGCCCTGCGCCCCAGTGAAGGCGGCGACCTGCGCTGACGTGCCGCGGCGAAGTTGGAGTTGCTCGCTCAAATGGTTTGATCCTTCATGGCGCTGTCCCTAAGTCAATCACGTCGACCACAGCATCGTTGGTCGAGCCGAAATCATCTGAAACCGTCACCGCGCTCGTCGTCATACCGAGATCGAGCGGGGTTCCACTCAAGAGCTGGACAGCAATCGGATCGGAGACTGTGACCGCCACCGAGCCGAGATCGAGCGACGAGATCGCCGCAGCCGTCACCGGGCCCCAGTCATCAGATACGGTCGGCGCGTCCGTGACCTGACCGAGATCGAGCGCGAATCCGGTCTGCAACTGGGCGAAGATCGGGTCCGCAGTGGCGACCGAAGGGGTGAAGGTGTAGGCGGTGCAGGTCGAAAGGTCTTCGAAGCCGCCGCCGAAGACGTTGAAGCTCTGGAACTTGAGATAAAGCGTTTGGCCGGCGAAATTGGCCGGCAGCGTGTATCGGATGACCGCCCCGTCGATGCGCGCGAATGGCGCATTTGTCGGATGTGCTGTCGGTGTCGACCCACCCTGCCCGCGCGCGAGGCCGGTGAGGTTGTAGGCGTTGCCTGAGACGAGTGTCGCCGTCTCATAAGCGAGAAATTCGCTATCGACGATCGAGAGCGTAGCTCCCTGTTGCGCCGCAGCTTGGCTTGTGCCCGTCAAGACGCCGCCGCTCTCGGCCAGATTGACCGCGAGGGTGTCGATCGAATCCCATCCTGCCGCGGCGGGAAGAGCCGCGGTGAGGAAGCCCTGACGCGTTGGCGCGGTCAGAACCGCAACCTGCGAATAGGTAACGTTGTCGATCGAGACATAGACGGTGGCGCCGCCCCATTGCATGCCGCTGCCGCTGTTGATCCCCGACGCGCCGACCCAGATCTGGTTGAGCCCTCCGGTCAGGGACGTCGGCGGCTGGACAATGAGCGGCGTGTTGACCGGCACCGCCGGCACGCCCTGGTTTGGCTGAAAGCCGCCCGCGCTGGCGCTCGCGTAGAAAGCGGGATTGGAGACGCCCGCCACGAGCTCTTCGCAGGTAAAAGCGAGCAGCCCCTTGTCGTCCTCCTCGATCTGGATGACGCGAACGGGATAGTCAGTCAGCCCCAGATTGGAATCTGTGATGGTGACGATATCCATGGGATCGAGCAGGCAATACTCCCAAGAGAGCTTGAAAGTGAACTTGGTTCGAACATAAAGCTCGCGCTGCAAGATCGTCTGCGCGATCAGCGGCCCCATGACGAACTCGTCGCAGATTTCGAGCGCCTGGATTGTCGAGCCGACGCGCGGGCCGAAAATCTCAATCTGCGACTGGTCGCGGGCCTCAACCGGGGTCGCGCTGTATTGGTTGTCCCGAGATGAGACCTCGATGCGCTGAATCGTCGGCAGTGAGAATATGTCGGCCCGCTCGACTGTGAGCGGGTCTTTGTTGCCCCTCTCGTCGATGAAATCGGTGTCGGTCAGATCGTAGACCGGCGTCAGGTTCGGGGTATAGCTCCCGGCCGCTTGGGCAGTATAGGTGATGACGACAGGCTTTCCCTGGTCGGCCGGCCCGAAAATGTATGTGCCCGGCGTCACCATCCCATATTCGCCGGCGACGCTTGGAATCGCCGCCCCGATGAAGGTGAAAGCGATGTTGGAAGAGGCGTAGACCACACCGCCGTCGGAAACGAACGCCGACGCGGCACTGACTGTGACATAAGCCGGCAGTGTGACGCCCGAAGATGCCGGGATTGGCGAGGGGATCGAGAGCTGCGTCTGATAGGTTGTCGCCGTCCCCTGCGAGATCGCGGTGTCGCCGTAGGGAATGAACTTGAGCAGGCCGCCGCTCCATACCGCCGCCGTTGAGAACAACTGCAGCCAGCGGGTAAGGATACTCGAGGCCTGTTCCTGGCTGACCAAGGCGGGCGAAAACGCATAGCCCATCGCCCAGCAGTATGCCTGGAACGAATCGGCATTGGTAAGCAGCGAGCCCGAGTCGATGCTGCCGGGGCCGAAGCCGCAACCATATTGCGCGTTGGTCAGGAAGTCCTGGATCACCAGCGCGGGGTTGGCGTCGATCCCGTTGACACCAGAACCGGAAAGGACGCCCAAAATCTCAAAGTTGTGGTTGCCGATCGACGCCGAGTCGCCGAGGTTGTAGCCGGCTCCCCAGGCATAGGCGGTCCCCTGATAGGCAAGCGCGTTGGAGGGGTAATTGGTTGCGAGATAGGACCAGACGGCTTGAGGCGTCGTACCGTTCTCGAGGCCCAGTCCGAGCTCCGCAAGGGCATAGATCGAAAGATCTTTCCAGATCAGACCGACGCCGTTGATCGGCCCTTCGCAAAGGCCCATGATCAGGTCTGCAGTATAGGTGTAATCAGCTCCCGCCGCTGCGCTGCTGCCGCCGAAGAGGCCCCCCTTGCCGCCAATGCCCTTGCCGCCACTGCTCGCGACTGCCTGGAAATTTGCGTACCATAGGACGTTCGGCGAAATCTTGGTCTGACCCCAGACGATCGGAATAGGCAGGATCGAGCTCGAAGTCTGGAGCTGGAGCGCCGTGTAATCCGGCTTGGCGTTGTCGTTGCGGCGAAGGAAGCCCATAACTAGACAGCACGCCCCATAAGGACGCCGAGGACAACGAGCGCAACCACAACGACGACGTCGACAGTGACAATCGACTGGCGTGTGCTGTCAGAGTCGCTGCTCGAAAACATGGCTTATTCCCAATAGCTTGCGAATTTCGCCGTCTTGAGCCGAGCGCTCAACTCCGCGTTGCGCTCGATCACGTCCTCGACGACGCAGCGTGCGTTGGCGAAGGCGTGCACAACCGCCAGCGGTTCTGCACGCGAGACAACCCCGCCGTGACCGTAGCAGCGCCCGATCCGGAAAAGAACGATGTCCCCCTCCCTCGGAGAGCGAACCTCGTGCGATCGCGCGAGAAGGAAGCCGAGATAGCGTTCCTCGTTGCGATGCAAAAACCAGTCCCGGGTGTAGGGGCGCGGATCGAAAGGCGTGACTAGGCCAAGGTCGCAATAGACACGCACCAGCAGCATGGCGCAGTCGACGCCGCCATTTCGGCCCTTCACATCCGCCGCATGATGGTAGGGCGTCCCGAGCCACGACCGCGCGGAGGCGACGACCGCGCGCCGCGCCTCAGTCTCGCTGATCAAGGAGCGCCGACGACCATCGTGAACGTATAGCCCGGTGCCGGCGTGGGCGCTGCGTTATCGAAGGTCGGATTCGGACGAAAGGCCAGATTCGAAGGCGCCCCAAGCTTCGCGTCGATCGCTTCAAGGAGCCTGATGATCTTCTCGGCCTGTTCGGGCGTCATGAATTAATTCCTCAATAGGCAAGCTGTGGCGGCGGCACATATGGAAAGCCGCGGAAATTCGCGAGGTTGTTGAACTTGCTCTGACAGGTCGCCTGCGTGTGGTCGCAGCCAAACGCAACGGTGAACGCGTCGCCAGTAGCCGGCGCGAACGGCAACGGGTACATGAGGTTGAGCGCCGAGCCGGCGGTGACGCTTTTGACCGTCGAGCGCACGTTGGCGTTGGCGCCCGACGTCCAAACGAGCGAGCCCTGGGCGTGGCCAACCTGGGCGACGGACGTCAGGATCAGGTTCGAGGTCGATCCGGCCTCGGCCGTCCCGTTGACGCTATACGTGCCGCGGATGACGCCGCAGCCCGCGTCATAGAGCGTGTGCAGGCAGGTCGGCGAAAACAGGTTCCTCGGCATGTCGTAATCGAGGATCACGAGATCGCTGGCGACGGTCAAAGTTGCCTGAGTGCGGCCCACGCTGTCGACAGTAGAGACCCGTCCCTGGAACATTCGAACCCCGCCGACAACGCTTCCGTTGGGCGCGGAAAGGAAAACCCGGTCGCGGTAGACGGGCGCGCCGTCGAACGCGCCGTCGCGGAGCGCAACTAGGAAAGGAGCGGTGTTGATCGAGTCGGTCGGCCGCGCCGCAATCGTTATCTGCTGCTTGTCAACTTCAAGACCGACTGACCCCTTGTATTTCAGGCCCGAGACCAGCGGACCGGACGCTGAGAATGTGAAGCCGTTGTAGACGACGTCATAGTCGACGTTCGTCCAAGTGTATTGGACGCCCGTCGTCGTGAGGAAGGTAAAGCACTCGGCGAAGGCGATCGGCGCATCCGGCGCCGCCATTGACGCGGCGAGAAGGCTTTGAACGGCGGTCGTGGTCGCCTTCATGGGCGCGAGCCGCTATCCCAAAATGGGTGACAGGGCCGCGGCGCGTCTTGGCGAGGGAACGAACGCGCAGCCGCAAAGCCAGTTGCGAGACGCGAGAACAAGTTCCGGACAGCGCCAGCAATCAGCATCGGCGGCGAAGCTCCGCCAGGCGCGTCTGAAACCGTTCGATCTCCTCTTCAGTGTCGCACCACGTAAAGCGGCGTTCGTCCCGTGCGTACTCGCGCAGCTCGTGGCGCACGCCACCCAGGAACGACCGCAGCATTGCGAGCGGAACGAGCGACGCCGAAATCCACATTCCAACGAGTGCGCCCATCACGATGTCCTCACCGATTTAAACTTGAGGCTGTCCACCTTCCAAAGAGCCGACATGAACTGCTCGAAATCCATGTCGTCGGAATCAAACCGGCATTGGAAGGCATAGGCGAATGTCGCCGCAATCGAGACTCCGGACCCTGGAGGAGAGGTAAACACGAGGCTGTTTGGAGTAGAGAGCGACCATCCCGACGCCTGGTTGACGCCGTTCAAGTAGACATTCGAAACACTCGTCACCCAGCCCACCGGCTCGAGAAATGCGCCCATGTAACGGGAGAAAGTGAAACTCTCAGTCGTCCCGTCGCCGGTTGCAAAGGTGGCGCCGGTCGCGGAGGAATCGGTCGGATCGACATAGAGGAACGTGCCAAATTGCCCCTGGCAGTCAAGAAAGAAGCCCGTCAGCGCCTGGAGTGAATTTGGACCCAGGCCCGGATAGGTGTCGGCCGTCGAGTCGAGGCCGTCGAAGGCCAATTCGAACTGCCAGATCGGGTTCTGATAGAGCGCGTGGCGAACCTCGCGACCGGAGACGTGTCCTGCGACAATGGTCGAGAAGACGGGTTTTTTGTGCACACTCCAGCCCAGACCGGAGAGCGTGGGAAAGGACGGCGGCGCGGTCATTTCACGGCCGGGTCGTCATAAGCCGTAGGGTTCGGAATTCGAACAGCATCGACATGAATTCCTCGAAGTCCTGGACGTCGTCGGCGAACCGGCAGAGCCATAAAATTCCAAAGTCCGCGGTGATCACGACGCCCGATTGGGGTGCCGTCGTGAACGTGATCGCCGGCAGGAAACCCGCGCTGACAGTCCAGCCGCTGGCCTGCGCGACGCCATTGAGATAGACGGCGCCCACGCCCGATGTCCCATAGACGAACCCGGAATAGCCGCCGATCGAGGCGACCAGCGGAAATGTCGTGGTCGAACTGTCGCCTGTCCCTATTGATTGGCCCGTGGCCCCGTTGAGGCCAGGCGGCGCGACCCAGAACGGTGCATCCTCTCCGCTTGCTTCCTCAAAGAAGCCGGCGATCGATTGGAGCTCGGCATAGCCCAGATCGGAATGCAAAACCTCGTAGGTCAATTCGATATCAAAGTAGGGATTGGCAAACCGTTGCGTCCGTGTCTCGCGCCCGGAAACGTGCCCCGCAATCAGCGTCGAGAATTTCGGCTTGACGTGCGTCGACCAGCCGAGGGTCGCCAGGGGTGGAAAGGTGGCGAAACTCCCCGGCGACGGCGGTGGGCTCGGCGCGGGCGGCGGCAGCATGTCCCTGATGCCATTGGTCCAGAAGCCTTGTTGCCAATTTCCGGTATCGCCCCACGCCGAGTTGAGGTCAGGGAAGGTGGGGAACGGCCGCGCGTCCCAATTCCAGACGCAACAGAACATCCAGTTGAACATCGGCAGGCCGCCGACGACCGTGTTATTGCCGTCGACGTTCCAATATTCGTAGACCGCCTCCAGAGCCATCGCCTGGATCGTGTCGTCGCGCCGCGGCAGATAACCGAGATTGTTCGCCGGATCCCAGATCGACCAGAAGGCCGTCGCGCTCTCCGTGCTTTTGGGGTCGTAAAACACGTTCGGCTGGTTCGTCGCCTTGTCGCAAGCAGCAAAGCCGTGTTCGAGCGTGATGATCGATTTCGAATTCGGAACCCATTGCGTCTGCGGGCCTGTCGGTACCCAGGCGCCGCCGCTCTCTGCCGTCGCATAGACCGCGTAATGGAGATTGTTCCACCACCAACGTAGCTGCTTCGGGGCGAGGATCTGCTGATTGGGATAATATGGGTTGCGCGCCTGCGCCAGACGATCACCGGCGGGCAGCGTCACTTGAAGATCAGAGCCGTTCGGGTCGAGGCCGTAGGCCGCGTGGGCGCCGGCCACGCCATCGTTGTAGTACCAGTTGAAATACTCGCCGCCCTCGATCCCGAGCTTGAGATAGGGCATCGAGTAGATTGTGGGCGGACCGCTGAGACCGAGACCGCTGAGCGATCCCGAAGGTGGTGGCCATGCGCCGGAATAGATCGGCGTCAGCCATTCGTCGCCGTCGAGGCCGCCGTTGCCCGCGGTCGTCCAGTCGGTCAGCGGCAGGTAATTGTCGAAGCTGACGAAATCAATGTTCGGGTTGGCGCGCAACTGATCGAGATGCGGCCATTGCCCGTTCTCGCCCGGATGCTGCCACCCCATCCAGCTCGACCAGTCGGCCGAGTAGGTGATGAGATTCGCGAAGGTCGTCTCGTCTTTCGCGTAGCCAGCGGCGTCGAAGGTCGAGCGCACATCGTTCGCCAGCGTGTTGAGCGCGGCAACCATCGGATAGTCCCAGATCGCATTGCCCGACCCGTCCGTGGTTCCCGCCTGAGTCCAGCCAGGCCCGCGCAGGATCTCGAGCCCGCGCAATTCCGAACCGATGACGAATAGGTTGACGCCGCCGGCGACTGTCACCAGGTTGGCGTAGTGAAGGATCATCCGCCGATAGGTGTAATCGAACGGGTTTCCTGAATAGGCGACTGTCAGCGCGCTAACGTCGGATGTGAAATCTCCGACCGCCGCGCCGCCCATGAACGTATTGATGTCATTGGTCGCCAATTGGGAGAGGTCGTTCGGCGAGGTGATGCGGCCACGCCAGGGAAAGCCTGGTCCCGTTCCAAGCAGGAACGGATAGAAGACGACCTTGAAACCGCGCGCCTTCAGATCGCGGATGCAGCGCACGACGCTGGGGTCGGACGGCGTGCCGCCGTAAACGAAGCCTGGAGTTCCGAGAGCATTGGGAATTTCGGGGATCGGAATGAGGCCAGGGTAGGTCTGCTCGGTTAGGCTCGACACCATCCAATGCACGGGCGTGAACCCGGCGCCGGAGTTCTGTTGAAACTCGCCGAGGATGAAATTGGTCGATGGATAGATCTGACAGGTCGAGGCGTCTTCCGAATCGAAAAACCACGCGACGACCACTGAAACCGACATGCACTCGGGATGCTGCGCCTGAAGTTGCTCGATCGAATTGGTGTAATCGGTGACATTTCCCGCCAGGCTCGGGTTGGAGAAGTAGTTCTGGACCGAGAGGTTGTCGAGCCCGCTCGGCCCGCGCTGCGCCCCGACCGCGGGATAGACGTCGTAGGCGAATTCGCCTGTCGACGGCAACAGGTGCACGCCGATGAGATTGACGGACGCCATCAGCCGCGTAGGCGCTTCAATCCGAGCGCGGCTCCGTGGCGCACGGCTTCGTCAAGCGCCTTCGCCATACCGGGGCCATTGCTACGCATCCAGGACGAGACCGACGCGCCGTCGAGCGCGGACACATTGAAATTGGTGGTCGGATGAATGGCGACCGATGCGCCGGGCGAACCGCCGTTCGCCGACGCTGTGAGAAGCGACCGAAATGCGCCGGCCTCCGCCTGCGGCATGATGAGTTCGTTGTGATGGATCAGGGTCAGCATGTCTTGTGGCGCCTGCCACATGCCGATATCGGCAGAAACGACGGCGCCGGCCATGCCGGCGACCGTGGCTTGGGCCGCGGCGGCCGGGCCGGCTGCGAACGGACCCAGGAGCGGCGAGAGAAAACCGAACACGCCGGCAAAAGTTTCCGCTGCGGAAGAGAGGATAGATCGGATCATCGCTGCGCCTTGGGCGCCCATCGAAGCTGCCGCCCCAGCGTCCTCCGCGCTCGTTCGCGCCGCGACGCCCGCGCTGGTCGCTGCTGTCTTCATCGCTTCCGCCAGGATGTAATGCTCGACCGTGGTCTCGCACCACTCGATGAATTTGATCAGCAAGTCGTCGAGCACACTCTTGAACGCCGCATGCCAGTTCTCCGTCCCCGAGAGCAGTCCGCGCAATTGGGAGTTGAACGCCTGCAAGGTCGAATTGGCGAACGACTGGTAGTCGCGCTCCTGTTCCTGCAGAGACGAGCGAGTTAACGCCGCCATCTCATCGTCGCGGCGGCGCGTCGCTTCGATGATCATGTCGTTGACGCGCTGCGCGGCCGCCAGCGACTGGTCGCCGAGCGCCTCGCGGCGCTGCAATGCGGCGAGTTCGGCAGCGTATTCCTGGTCGAGCGCGGTTTGCGAAAGCGCGAGTTTCTGCTGCTGGGTGATCTCGTAGGAGCGCGCCTCCTCCGCATAGAGGGTGAGCTTCTGCTTCGTCGCGTCAGCCAGGATCCTCAATTCTTCCGAGGTCGCGAGCTGCGCCGCCCTCATCGCGTCGGAATACGCCTCGTCGTCGCCGGCGCGCAGCGCCGCGGCGGCGCGTGCGCTGTCGGCGGCGAATGACCGCTGGAGCGATTGGGTTGCGGTGAGAGCGTCGCGATATGGCTCAAGACGATCAGCGCTGAAGGCCTGGGACGTGGCGGCCCCGAGCGAGGCCAGTTGTCGGTTGATGTCGCCGAACGGCGCCGAGAAGGTTTGTAAAGCGTCCTTCGCCTCGCCGACTTGGGAGACGAAATCGTCGATCGAAGCGCTGAAGCTGACGGAGACATTGGCGTCGGCCATCGTTGATCCTTGACCTTATGGGAATCTGTCAGAGCGCGCCGTTCGGAAATGCCGTCTTCAGTTCCGCGATCGTCGGCTGCCGCGACGGGGCGTCGTCGTTTGGCTCTCGATACTTGAGCGCTGCGGCGACGAGCCAGTGAGCGGGCGGGTTGCGGCGCCATTCGGCCTTGAGCGCCAAGAAACGCGGGACGGTCAGTTGATCGAGCGCCTGGTCCCAGCTCCAGCCGGTATTGGAGACGACCTGGGCGATCAGGGCGTCGAAATCGACTTTCCCACGCCTTGCGACGCCTCCGGCGTCGCGCGCGCAGGCGAAGCTTGACCCTCACTTCCGCTTGGACGAAGGCCAGCCGCCTTGGCGACGGACGGGAAGGCCTGAATCAGTTCGCCGACCGAAAACGGCAGATCGAGGAAATTGGCGAACGAAAGTTCCGGCTCGACGAAGGAGATCGCCCGCCACGTTGCTTCGGCGAGGCGATCGAGCTGGCCCTCGTTGAGCCGCGCCACGGATTCGCCCGACATGGTGGGGCCGCCAGCGGCGAGATAGACGTCGAACAGCACCGGCTGGATTGCCTTGATGGCCCGGAACGGGAGGTGCGGGACCGCCCAGGTCCTCCCCCCGAGCGATATGGCGAATGCCTCCTCGCTCACGCCGCGTCTCCGAAGTTGAAGGTCATGACCTGACCTGCGGCGTTGGCGAACGCCTGGAACTCGAAGTCCGGCTTGGAGAAGTCCTCGATGTTGGTGTCGAACGAGAACTTGCTGGCGACGCACTGGTTGAGGGTCACCGAGAATTGCGCGTTCGTCGTCGGGTCGGTCGCGAACAGCGTCGCGGTGAAGGTTGACGTCGGCCCGATCAGCGGGTTGGCGATGGCGAGAGACTCGCCCTGCGAGCTGTTCGTGTAGGTGTAGGAGATCAGGACGTTGGCCGTCGAGTCGCCCGAATAGAATGTATAGACGCCGGTGGCTGCATTGACGCTGTACTGACCGGCGGCGGAAACCGTTGCGACGGCGATGAGAGGCAGGCCGGTCGAGGCGTAAACGACGCCCTGGTCAGCCACGAAGTGCGTCGCGTTGGTCACGGTGACGGTATAGGGGGAGGAGGCGGGGACGCCGTGCACCTCGGCGAACTGGGAGATCGTCGAGCCCGAGCTCGGCGCCTGATTGTAGAAAAGGCGCCCGAGAGCCTGCCCGCTGAAACGCGCGAGCGAAGCCTTGCACTGCACCTTGCGCGTGCCGGATCCGACGGCGACCGGGAACGCATATTGGCCGTAGAGTTCCTTGACGCTGACCGACGTGTCGACGCTGACCTTCTGGACCAGCCCGAAATTGATCGGGGTTGGGGGCGCGACATTCAATTGCGTGCCGGTCAGCACGCCCGAGCCGAATACGAACATGAGGGGTGAACTCCGTTGGGGATTGCTATGAGGATCGCATCGCCGCCAGCAGCGAGACGGGAAGCGTTTCCATTGGACCGCTCAGCTGGACGAGAAATCGGACGGCCTCACGGCCCGATCAGCCGCACCGCGACCACCGCCAGCCCGTCGCCGTCGAGATCGCCCGTGTCGCGGACCGGCACGCCCATGATCTTGCAGTCGTAGACAGCGGCGCCGAGGGTCTGACGGCCGAGGCCGATGTCAGAGCCGGCGGGCGCGAGCGCCGCATCGATCGCGTCAAGCGCGCTGTTGATCGCGGTCGCGCCCGGCGTCGTCGGATCGCGGGCGTCGAAATAGAGGAACAGCTTGACCTCGAGCGTTCGCTTCAGGGTCGCAGGCGACGCCCATTGATAGGTCTCCGGCCCGCTTTCGAGCTGGAAAAGCGCAGGGCGCAGCGCCGCCGGAACTTCGCTCCAGAGCTTCATCCGCCGCGACGCGAGGCCCCAAGGATAGGCTGAGGAAACGGCGACGAACAGGGCGGAGAAGGCCGCTTCACGGGTCATGCGCGCTCCAATGCGTCGGCCGCGGCTTCTGCCAGCGCGTCTAGGATTTCGTCACGCATGTCGTCGAGCGACGAGCGCAAGTAGGACCGCTCGCGGATCAGGGAACCCGGATGCTCGACCCTGCGGGCGAAGCGCTGGAAGCCGCCCACGACGAAGGCGAGCGCCCGAGCCTTGACCGGCAGGATTTCATGCGCGCCCGTCTTGCCCCCGTATTCCTGGATCGCCGCATATTTCACGTCGCCGTCGCAGCCGACAGAAGCGACGAAGCCGTCCGCATCGGCCGAGATGCTGGCCGCGATCGAATCGCGCAAGGCCCCCGAGCGCGTGTTCAGCAAGCCGCCGGATAGCTTGTCGTTCTGGATGAGGTCGACGAGCGCCGCCGCGAGCTGGGCCGCCTTGGCGTCGAGCGCGGCTGTCAATGCGGCCGGATAAGCCTCGAACCGGGCGTTCGCCTGTTCGAGGCCATTGAGCTCGAGCGCGAACATCACAGCGCGACCCGCTTATAGGGCTGCAGCATTGCGAGGACCGGCGCCGACATGGCGCTCATGTCGTAGGCGATCGTCTCCTGGCCGCCCATCGACTTTGACTTGAGCCCGATCCGCTCGGCGGCGCGAAAGCGCTCGGCCGCCAATTCGAGCGCCGCTTGGGCGATGTCCTGTGGGACATAGCCGTAAGTAATCGAGAGCGATTGCCCGGCGTCTGCGGCGGAAAATGCATAGGCGCCGCCGCTGACTGAATATTGCCCGGCGCCGGGCGAGGCCGCAACGCTGGTCAGCGCAGCGCCGGATGCGGCGTAAGTCACGCCGAGATCCGAGCCCCAGGGCCCATAAGGCGCGAACGCGGCGAACTGAAACGGAGCGGCCGCGGGAACCGCCTGCGGCTCGTTTTGCACTGCATATCCGGCGCTGTAGGACACGACGAGGCTTTGGCGGCCCTTCCGGTATTGATGGCCAAACAAGTCGAGCGCCTGCGGTCGGCCCGGCGGAACGCCGTCGCCCGGCTCGAGGGCGTAGCCAACCGAGGCCTCGAGATCGGCGTTCTGGTCGGGCGGCACGGCAATTCCTCGCCATGTCACCGACACGACCTGCGTCACCGGCCACTGTCTCAGGGTGACGCGCCGCGTCTCGAGGTCGATCGTCTCGGCGTAAGACCGCGGCAGCAGGCTCGGACGGCTAATCGCCGCGTAGATCGAACAGCTCGCCGCAGTGATGAGCGCGGTCAGAGTCATATCGTTCGGCCCCGCGGCAGAGGGCAGTCCGAGCCAGGCCTTCAAGGCCGCAAGATTGGTCAGATCGTATGGCGACATCAAGCGCTCGCAAAGACGGGCCCAAGGGCGATATGACCGCGCCGGTCAGCCGAGGCTGGGCAGGCGCATAGGATGCGGCCGTGCTTCAGCCGTTGCCGATATTGGTGAGGATGCCGATGCCGAATGAGGCGTATATGGCCAAGACTTCTTCAGTGTAGACGCCGAATTCGCGACGGCGGGTGCGGACAGGCCAATCGACGCGATAGTAGTCGCGGCGGGTTAGGACCTCAGCGACATTGGGCGTTTCGTTCGATTGATACCATGCCGGCAGCCGCTCGCAGTAAGCCAGGATTGTGCCGGGCGGCAGGTCGGGATGCACTGGCATCGGGATCTCGACGCCAGTAAACGGATTGTAATACCAGCGAACGACGCCGGAGGCAGTGAACTCATAAGGGGCCGACTGGGAGGCGTCGACATTATAGCGAACGAGCGGCCCAGAAGCGTTGGTCAGGCACTTGGCCGTGATGTTCTTCTGCTCCTGGGCGTTGACGTAGATCACCGTCGGCGAGAGCCGATAGCTGTTCCACATTTGCATCAGCATATTGTCGATTTCGACGATCGAGCCTCGGCCAGAGGGTGTCAGGAACGTGCCCGTGCCCGCCGTGCCGGTCGACAATGCCTGTACGAACGAGGAGGTCGCCGGGTTGAAGCCGTCCGTCAGCAATCCGTCGAAGGCAAGCGTCTGGTTGCGGGAGTTGTCCGCGGTGATGACGCTCGCCGCCTGCTGACCGGAAGCAAGTGGCGCGCTAAAAGCGGCGCTGTTGATTGTGGTGATCGCCTGCAGCGTCTCCGAGCCGGCAGGCCCAACATACCATGCATAGGCGACGGCGGCGTTGATGATGGGGGCGGTCGCAAACAGCGTCTGTCCAAGCGTCACTGCCTGCGTGACGTTAGCGCTGCGCATCGAGGAGCCGCCGTTCAATGTGTAAGTGTTGCCATCGTTGCCAGTGATGGTCTTGGTCGTGGCGACGCCGCCTGAGAGGCTCGAGTTTCGGTAGCCTTCAAAGGTCAAGCCGGCGACGATCACCGAGTAGGTCGAGGAGGGCAGAGTTGCGCCCGTGCCCGAGGCGGTCAAGGTCGGCGAGCCGGGAGTGCCCAGGGCCAGTGAAGTGTTGCCGCCGAGCAGGGCGGTTTCCTCCTTGCGCATTGTCTTCTGCAGGATGCGCAAAGTGGCGGTGGCGTTGACGTCTTCAAAGCCCTGCGCCGCCGCCTCGGCTTCGAAGGTCACTGTGTCTTCCTCACCAAGCGTCACATAGGGCGCCACGTTGAGGACGGCCTGATAACTCATGCTCGCCGTGCGCTGGCCTTCCGGCACCCAGCCCATCGCGTCGAAGCCAGACCCGGTGACCGTGGTGATCGAGCGCCAGCGGGCCGCATCGCCGGGGTTGAGGCGCGCCACGCGCGGCAGCGAATTTCTGAGCGGCGTGATCGTCGGATAGAGATTTTTCGCCGGCGCCTGCAGGTCATAGGCGGTGAGACCGGTCGAGACGGTTATGGTTTTGGCAAGCGATTCTTTCATCAACCCAAAGGTCTCTTGGGTAGCCCGGGCAATATTCATCGGATCAGTCCTTTGGAGGAGGTAGGAGTTAGCGTGGATGGGTGTTGGAGATGAGCGCATTGGCGTCGGCCTGGAAGGCGCCGTTGCGGGTGACGAAGGCGGCGTATGGGGCGGGCGCGCGGTAGTTCAACGCCATTCTCGATCTCTCCGGGGCGCCACGCGCGAGGCGTGCGCTTGTGCAAAGGTCGCAAATGCGCGGCGGCCGAAGCTGCGTGCGGTCGACCGATCGCCGCCGTGAGCGAGGCGATGGCCCGACGGGCTTCGGCCGCCGCCTCGCCGGACGCCGCGGCGTCAGCGATCCTCGGATCGGCTGGTCTTGAGCATCATCGCGAGGACCCCGGGTCCCGTGTCCCGTCGGGACGCGGCAATCCACAAGGTCATAAAGTGGGGGCAATGGCCTTGGCAGCCCGCTTCCCGCGCCGTGACTACTTGGCGGCGGCGTTCAGACGCGCTGCGGCATCGGATGGGCGAGGCTGAGCTTGGTCAGCGCGAGGGCGCGCTGATGGTCCGGCAGCGACGCGAGGCGTCTGACCGCGTCGTCGGCGCTGATGAGAGCCTCATCGGCGCCGTCCTCCGTCTTGGCGACGGGGCGCAGCGCCGCCTTGGCCGGCAGCGGTTGGGCTTCAAGCGCTGCGATGCGCTTCGTGAGATCGGCGAGCCTGGGTGAGAGATCGTCCAGCGCTTTGCGCAAGCTTGCGTTCTCGTCCGCCGCGCGTTCGACTTTGAGCGCCGCCTGGGTGAGCGCGGCCGCCGCTTTGGCGAGGGCTTCGGGGGCGGCGTTCCGGAGGTTCGGCGGAACGGAGGAACGGGCGGCCTTGTCGGCCGCTTCCTTCCAGTCGTCAGGCAGCGCGCCTTCGGCGCCGATGGCCTTCGCGCGCGCAATGATGTGCGCCTTCACCTCCGGCTTCTGGCCGCTGCGGTAATAGTCCCGCACGGCGTTCTCGATGTCTTTGGCCGATCGGATCGGATAGGAGCCGTCGGGCATGGCGACGCCCGCTTCGGCGTCCTTCTCACGCTCCGCGGCCGAAAACTCACGCTTCGCGACGTCGGGCGTCGCGTCTCCCGCGTCGGGCAGGGGGCGCGGGGCGAAGGCGCGCTGCTCGGCCACGCCGTCCTTGACGACGTCGAACGTCGCATCGGGCACGCAGGGCAGATCGACCAGCGAGATCTCGTACGGCTCGGCGGTGTAGCGAACAAGGCCGGTGTCCGGGTCGGGCCAACGCTTCACGTAGCGCCCGCCCTGGCTGAAGCCGGTGTAGACGCCCTCCTGGACCTTGCGCCATTCGTCGTCGTCGACGATTTTCGCCGCGACCGTGATCCGCTTGCCGTCGTCGTCGAAGGCGATGTCGGTCAATTTGCCGGCGGCGATCGGCGCATGCATGGCGCGGACGGCGCCGAACGACTTGCCGCCGCTCGCCGCAAGCGCCTCCGCCGACCATTGCTCGAAATAGGGCTTGCTCGACGCGTAGTCGAAAATCTCGCCCGCGCGGTCGGGCGTCTCCGCCGTCGCGACGCCAGTGACGAGGCGCCGATCGAGGTCGACCTTCAAGAGCGGCAGGAAGAGGTCAAGTGCGGACATGCAGGCTCCGGAAGAGACGCGCCGCGCGCCCGGGCGGGACGCGGGCGGCTCGGAAGGCAGGATATCGGGAAGGTGGAAGAGGCCCCCAGCGGCCTCATCGCCGCCGGCGCCATTCCCCCACTGTAACTAACTATGCCACGAGCGGAGTAGGCCAGTCAAGAAAATGTTCTTTTTTTGTTCTAACGCCCGGAATCCGGGAGGCCGGCGCGGATCGACGGGAGCGGCTTGTCCGCCCCGAGCCCCAGGTCGGCGCGCGCCTCTTCCCGCGTCTTGATGCCGGCCCCGACCAGAATCTCGAGCGTCTGGGCCTGCTGGAGCGGGTCGACCGCGTCGTCGCCTACCCAGACGAATTCGAGGCCGGGCTCGTTCATGCAGACGCAGATCACATGGTCGAGCGCGCTCTTGATCCAGCTCTTCAGCGGCACAAGCCCTTCCTGCGTCGCCTGCAGGCGAAGCGTCTCGCTGGTCGCCCGGTTGACTTGGCTGACGAAGGCCGAAGCGGGAACCGAGAATGCGTAGCAGATGATGCGCGCCAGCCACTCGTCGTACATGTCCTTGAGCGGCGGCTGGCGGGTTTCGATCAGCTTGAAGTCGGCGGGCATGAACTTGGTCATCCGCCGGCGCGCCAGGTTGCCGCTCATCAGCGCGTCGAAATAATCCTGGAAGGCGCGGATCTGGTCGGCCGTCCATTCCTTGGGCAAGGTGGCGAAGGCGTCCGGCGAGGAGCCGGAGCGGTAATAGTCGAGGGTCGCCGCGTCGCGCCTCAGCGCGATATTGACGGTGAGCGCGATCTGCTCGACCGGGCTCATCCCGTAGAGCCGGTGCGAGCGCAGGTTGCGCGGCAGATAGATGAGCTCCTCGGCCGAGAAATCGGCGGCCGGCACACCTTTCAGGATCTGCTGATAGGCGGGGTCGGGCGGCTCCGGCGCGCGCCCGTCCTCGCCGATCAGCGGCTTGATCGTCGCCCCGTCGATGATGTCGAGCGAATAGAGCCCGCCGCCTCTGGCGTAGCGCGGATAGATGGTGGCCGCGTCGATGACCAGCATCTCCTCGACCACCATCCTCAGCCAATCGGCGAACGAATGGCGCCGGTCGGGGCGGGCGAGGAAACGGGTGACCGTATCGATGCTCTTCGAAGCGTCCGGCGCGTCGGCGTGCGCCCGCGCCCGCACCGCATAGTTCTGGCCGGCGATCTGGTCCTTGCGGGTCTCGATGACGGCGCGCAGAAGCGGCAGCGCGTCGGCGAGGCCGCGCAATTCGGCGAACGAGACGCCGTCCTCGGCGCGCGGAATGTAATTGAGGTTCGCGCCGAACGGATAGTCGAACTGCCGCCCCTTGACCTCGGGCGGCGCCATCGGCGCGAGCGGCTGCAGCGGCCCGAACCAAGTCTCCGGCGAGACCCCGGTGATCACGTAGCGCGTCGCCTCGGCCAGGCGGGCGAAGACGCTTGGGGGCAGGGGCCGTCTGAGGGCGTCGTCCGACATGGATCGGTTCCTTGGGTTCCCCTCTCCCCTTCCGGGGGAGGGGCTAGGGGTGATGGGTCCGGCGCCGAATTACGCCTTGGCCCAACGCGCTTTCGGCTGCGGGCCCCTCATCCGTCGCCCGGCGGGACGGCGCCTTCTCCCGCAAGGGGAGAAGGAGGGGGCGCCTTTGGCTTCCGTTAGGGATTGCCGCCTAGATTGCGCGTGTGGGGCTCGCGCGAGAGTGGAAAAGTCATGCGCGGATCGATAGCGCTGGTCGCGATGGCCGTGTGCCTGCCGGCGCTCGCCCACGCTCAGCCGCGCTGGACGTTTTGCGTCGCCGCGTCGAAGAGCGGCGGCGAAGTCTGGATCACCGATGTGTTCGCGGCCGAGCGCAACCGCGTTGAGCTCGAATATGCGTTCAAAGCGATGATCGAGCGGTCGGGCGCGCGGATCGACGCGCAATGTCCACAGCCGCTCGAGGACAAGACCGAGGCGGTCAACGCCCAGTTCGAGGCCGAGGAGTTCAATCGCAAGCTCGGCGCGACGTTGCACCCCGTACTGGCCGACGAGTTCCCGCCGCGGCGGTAGCGTCGCTCGTCATAGGCCTGCGGATAGATCGGGCAGCGAACCCTTCTCCCTCACCCAGGGTGAAGGCGGACGCGCGCAGCGCGGCCGGATGAGGGTCTTCTCCCGCGTCGGCGGCTGTTCTAGTTGCCCCGGCCGCCGCGGGCGGAATAGGCGTTGGCGTCGGTCTCCGGATCGGGATCGCCGCCCTTGAACTCGACAATCGCGAAGACGAGCGCCGGAATTAGCAGCGGCGCGAGCGGCGCGATCGGCGCGAGCGATGCGCCGATCGCCGCCGCCACGTAGGGCGCGATGATCGGCGCGAGATCGGACGCAAGCTCTTCGAGGCTCTGCTCGGCGGCCTCGTCGGCTTTGCTGTCGGCGAATCTGCTCGCGATGGCCTCGGCGATCGCGAGCCAGTCCACATTGGCGGCGGCGCGGATCATCCGCTCCACGTCCGCAGCGGAGGCGGCGGCCATCAGAGACCGAAGAAGCCGGGATTGCTGGCCTGGGCGAGCGCCGACTGAATGGCCGCGATGGCGCCGGCGACCGCAACCGGATTCGCCTGCACATCGGGATTGGCGAGCATCGCGAGCTGCGGCCCGACCGAAGCCGGAAGCTGGGCCTGCATGCCCTCGAGGCTGTTCAAGGCGAGCGCCGCGCCCATCGCGTTCTTCTGCAGGAGCGCCATCTGGAACGCCTGCAACTGCGCCGTAGCTGTGGTGTAGACGGAGTGGCTGGTCGTGAGCGCGGAGATGACGTTGCTGGCGGCGGTCGAGACCGAGGGATTTGCGGCGGCGGAGGCGGCGGCCTGGAGGGCGGAGAGAGCGCTGGAGATTGCGGACATGGAAATTTTCCTCAAGGAGTTGGGGAGTATGCGCGGGGAGCCCGCCCGCGCTCGGGAACTTGCGAGGCCTTGGGCCGGATCACGGTCGCGGCGGCTGGCGGAACCGTTGTTTTGCCGGGCGGATTGCGATTACTTGGCTGGCGCGCTCGCCGCCGTCGGATCGACCGCCGTCATTTTTGCCTGCGCGCGGCCGATCGCCTTGACGACCTCCTGCTTGACCTGGCCGGGGCTCAATCCGAGCCTGGCGATGATCGCCGGAGCGTTTTCGGCGAGGTTCTCCGTGATGGCGGCCACGACCGGATTGTCGATGCCGTAATGGCCGGTCGCGAGGTTGTCCTCCGCGATTGCAATCGCCGCCTGCACCTCCGCATCGGCAGCCTTCTCGAGCCGCGCCTGCTGGTCGGGCGAAAAAGCGATCCCGGTCATGCGGGCGAGAAGGGCGAACAAAATGCCGCCGATGCCGATGACAACGCCCGATGCGACGGCGTTGACGAGCGGGGATAGCGCGGCGACGATCGGCGCCGCCGCGATTGCGGTGTCTGACATAGTGGTCTCCTCTGGGTGGAAGCAGGGTTCTTCGGCGCGGCATGGCGCGACGCGATTCCCCTCTCCCGTCCGGGAGAGGGGCAGGGGTTAGGGTTGCGGCGCTGCGAAGTCCCCGGCTGCTTGGCTGGCCGTCGAGTATCCGCCGAAGCGCTCCGCATTCAGACGGAGTCCGTCATCGCGAGGAGCGAAGCGGCGCGGCGATCCAGGAGTGGTAGGGCTTCCACGTTCCTGTGGATTGCTTCGCTTCGCTCGCAATGACGGCTGCGTTGCCGTGGTGAAGAATCACACTCTCGGACGCCGTTTCATGGACGGGCTATAGGACCGCGCCTACTCGCCAGCCTTCGTCGACCAGAACTCCATCATTCCCCCTGCGCCGCGCCTATCGAGGCCCAAGAGGTCGGCGAGCGCCCAGACAAGCGCGTCGGCCCGGTCGGGCGAGAAGCCTGCGGCGCGGCGATCGAAGTCGGGGGTGAGCGCAGAGAGCTGGTCCTCGAGCCTGGCGAACGCGCCAACGTGAAACACGAGCCCGCGCTCGTAGGCCGCGGCGACCGGCTCGGCGCGGAGGAACTTTCCGCGCGTCGCGTGAACCGCGCGCACCGGCAGGTTCGGCTCGCTCTGGCGCAGCACTTCCGCCACCATGTCGCCGCCGTTGTTGACTTCGGCGACGACGCGGTTGGCCTTGAAGCCGCGATAGGCGGCGCCGACCCTCGCTCCCCATGCCCCCGGCGTATCGCCCTGGCTGGTGAGGTCGGCGAGCACGTAGAAGAGCCCATTTTCCGCCCTTGCGGCGACGATGAGCCCGCATTCATCGGATTTGGCCGACGCGCGCGCCGGCGGATCGACGGCGACCACGATTTCGGCGAATTCCTTCGGGGCCGCTTCAGGCGCGACGCGCTGGCGCTCGATGAGGGCGCGCGTCCACAAGGCGCCGGGCGTCTCCTCGACGATTTCGGCGAGAAGCTCCTGCCGGCCGATCGGCCGCCCTTGGTAACGTGCGGTGATGCGTTCGAAGAACGCGCGCGCGAGATGGGCCCGATTGTCGAAGGTCGAGCCGCGGGTGACGATGGTGTCCTTGTCGATGGCGAGCGACTTGATGATGTTCGTCGGGCGCGGCGTGGTGGTGACGACCGCCTGCGGCTTGTCCCCGAGCCTCAGCCCCAGCAACGCCTGATCGAGGGCGTCGGGCTCCCGCCAGGCGGCGAGCTCGTCGCACCAAAGCTTCATGTGCTGCTTGCCCCTGAGCCGGTCGGGCTCCTCGGCGGAGAACAGCAGCGAGACGGCGCCGTTCGGCCATTCGAGGCGCATGTCGGCGGCGAGGAAGCGCGGCCGCTCCTCGCGCCGGCAGCAGGCGAGAATGCCGGATTCGCCGGTGACCATAGTGTCGCGCACGTCGGCGACGGTCGCGCCGATCATGTTGACGATCGGGTAGGTCTTGACCCAGCGACGCACGGCTTCGGCGCCGGCGCGCGTCTTGCCCGCGCCGCGCCCGGCGAGAATCAGCCAGATGATCCAGTCGCCAGGCGGGGGCGCCTGATCAAACCGAGCCCAAAACGCCCAGTCGTGCAGCAATTGTGAACATTCATCAGGCGTCATCGCCTCGATGAGGCGGGCCCGCGCGTCGGGGTCGAAGCGGAGAATGTCTTCAATCCGCTCGATCTTCGGGATCTGGCCAGAGCCGCGCCGGCGGGCGCGCCGGGCGCCTGCGCCCCTCTCCGCTCCACCGCTCATTCCACCGGGCGTCCCGACTGGAGGTGGGTCGCGGCGTTGTCGAGCTTCCGGGACAGGCGTGCGCGGGCTTCTTCCGTGCAGGGCCCATCGCGCCGGGCGTTGACGAATCCAGGAATCGGGCCGAGCGAATGAATGGTCATAAGTGTTCGGTCGGTCGCCTCAAGGTCGCCGTGTCGGATGCGGCCAATCGATTGATCGGTGAGAGCGCGCGGGCGCGAGGCCCGGCAATGCAGGCCGGGGTCGCGCTCCGTAGTGCGGTGGGAAGCGAGATGTCGCGGGAGGCGCAGCTCTCGAACTTCTCTTACTATGCCGCGACCGGCGTCAAAGCGCAAGCTTTTGTTCTCTTTTTGTTCGATTGAGCAACGGGCTGTCTCGGATTAATCGTGCAACGTCAATGGGTTGTCCCTCAATTAAAAAGTTCGGATCAGCTGCAAAATTGATGCCAGACGACAAATTGATTGCCAAAAATCAGAATGCCGGGTAGGCTTTACACTCAATCCCGCGTCGTCCTCCCTCGTCGCAGGGGCGGGAGGAGAAGGATAAAAAAAACCGTTTTTTCTCCGGCATCCCGCTGAAAATGCTCATTCCCGGAAAGCGAAGCGAAGGAAATCGGTCGTGTTTCGTTTTTTTCCACCAGGGCTTGAATCGGCCGGAACGCCGGCGCGCGAGGCGACGAAGTCGGCGTTGGGCGATCTGCAATCGCTCGAGCAGGACGCCAGCTTCAACGCGATCTGCCTCATGATCGCCGCCGCCATCGGGCCCTACTTGTTCTTCCGCTTTGAAGAGGTGGCTCTGGGGATCGCCTCCGTGCAGGCATTACGAAACCTCAAACCAGGTCCCCACACCCGCTGCGCGATGCTCGGGGATCGTTGACTCGAGCGGCCATTTGCCGGGGTTGTCGGCGACGAAAGCGATATGGACGGTGCGGCCGGGCTGGATGAGAATGGTGTCGCGCCAATATGGCTCCCAGCCGTCATCCATCGAATGCAAAAGCCGCGCGGCGTGGCCCCAAAGCCGCAGGGCCTGGACGAACGCCGTTTTGTTGGCGAGCGCGAACACGGCCGGCGCGCCGCGCGGAAGGACATAGGACGGCTTCGTGGACCAGTCGACGAAAGTGGTCCCGTTGACCGCGAACGGTGCCGATCCGCCGCCAGTGATCGCAAAGTCGCAGCGCCGCGCCGATTCCAGCGCAATCTCCGCCGGCAGCAGCGGGTTGGCGGCGAGGCGCGGCGGCGCTGCCCGCGCCGCTATCGGCTCGCCATCGGCGACGACCGCGACGAACTGCCGATCGGTCTCGCCAACGTCGCCGCGCAGCATGAGTCGGACGCTGGCCCCAAGGTCGCGCGGCATATCGAACATCAGCTCGAAACGGGCGCCGGGCCCCATCGGGAATTGGTTGTTGAGCGGTTCGAACGGCTCGCTCGGCTGGCCGTCGACGGCGACTATGAGGCTTTTCGCTCCCTCGACCGCGATCGTCGCTAGGCGAGCCGTTGCAGCATTGCCGAGCCGAAGGCGCACGCGCGCGTCCGGGCGGGCGGCGAGCTTCAGCGGCGCGGCCGCGCCGTTTGCGAAGACGAGAGCGCCCCTGCGACCGCTTCTTCGGCAGAAGGCCGGATCGGAGAAGTCGTCCTTAATCTGGCCGCTGGCCTCGACGTTCCAATCCGACAGCACAATCGCTGCATCCAGATCGACGTCCGCCTTGACGGCCTCCTCGACAATGATTGGCCCGAACAACCCGCGCCCCTGCTGCCCGGCGTCGAACGATCCGGCATGCGGCAGGTAGAGATTGAAGCCCGCGTCGGGCGCAACGAAGCGGATTTCGGTGCTTGCGCCGGGCTTCAGACGCTCCTGTGTAAGGCCGCCAACGCCCGCGCTCACGTTCGGCGCCCGCAAGCCGGGAAAGCTGAGCGTTGTCGGCTCGGCGAGCCTGTTGGCGAACTTCAGCTTGAGCTCCTCGCCTTGCCTCAGTCTGAGGAGCCGCCCCGGTATTGCGCCTTCGTAGGCGTAGGCCGCTGCCGCCTCGGCTGGCGGCGTTCCCAATTGAAACTGGGCTGGCGCGGCCTCGAAGCGCATGAAAGACTCGGCCGACGGGACCGGCGTGTCAGCGCCGGCGCTTCCTCTGATTCCCCACGCCGCCACTGCAAGTCCGCCGCCGAGGATAGCGCGCCGTGTCTGGCCTGACGCTGGCTGCGCCATTTCGGGACGTTCTAGCTGGCCCGAGATTTGCGGCACGCTAGGGGAAGGGGGGATAACAGTGCGTAAGCTCATGGCTTTCTTAGAATTTGGCGTGGTTTTCGTCACCCCGGCGCGGCTCATATTCGCGCCGCTCTTGTTAGCGGAGGGGGCGAACGGCGCAACCTGTGTCCTGCTGGGGCCGGCCTTTTCACCATAGGTATCGCCGTCATAGTGCGCAGATGAGCCGGCGGGACGCATGAATCTGCTTTTTTCTATGGCGCGCGGCGGGCAAGCTGTTATAGAGCGCGCCCGAAGCATGCGACCTCGTCAAGCCGGCGCTTGCGGCGGGCGTGGCGGAATTGGTAGACGCGCCGGATTTAGGTTCCGGTGATGAAAATCGTGGGGGTTCGAGTCCCTCCGCCCGCACCATTTCCTTCGCGGCCGGGAGCGTCCTGGACCAAGTGACGATCGGATAACGAGAGGATATCGGCAGTCGCGGCAGTTTGCCGCGATGACGACAAGGCGGAACGTAAGATGCAGGTGACCGAAACGCTGAGCCAAGGGCTCAAGCGGGAATATAATATTTCGCTCCCAGCGAGCGACCTCGCGGCCAAGCTGAACGGACAATTGGCTGAGCTGAAGGCCAAAATCCGAATCAATGGCTTCCGGCCCGGTAAGGTGCCGGTTGAGCACTTGCGGAGGGTGTACGGAAAGTCGGTGATGGCCGACGTCGTGCAAGAGGCCATCGCCAGCGCCAACAAGAAGATCGTCGACGAGAATCATTTGCGTCTGGCTCGCGAGCCGAAGGTCGAGCTACCGTCCGATCAAGCCGCGATCGACGCCGCGCTCGAGGCGCGTGGCGACCTCAACTTCAAGGTCGCCCTAGAGGTGCTGCCGGTGTTCGAGATCGGCGATTTCTCCCGGATTTCACTCGAGCGCCCGATCGCCGATGTTGAGCTCGCCGATATCGAGACCGCGCTCGACAGGCTGGCGCAGGAGCGGCGCACCTATACCGAGAAGCCCGCGGGCGCGACGGCCGAGATCCGCGACCGCGTCACCCTCGACTTTGATGGAACCATCAATGGCGTTCCCTTTGAAGGCGGCGAGGGTAGGGATATCCAGGTGGCGCTAGGCTCAAACAGCTTCATTCCGGGATTCGAGGACCAGCTCATCGGCGTCTCTGTTGGAGAGAAGCGCATAATCCATGGCGCATTCCCGGAGACATACGCTGTGCGCGCGCTTGCCGGGAAGACCGGCGATTTTGTGGTGACAGCGAAGGCTATCGCCGCGCCCGACTCGTTCGCGATCGACGAAGAATTCGCCAAAGGTCTTGGCTTCGAAAGCCTCGACAAGCTCAAGGAAATGGTCAGCGACCGGATTGCCTCCGAATACGCGCGCGCCTCGCGCGACAAGCTCAAGCGACAGCTGCTCGACAAGCTCGATGAGCTCTATTCCTTCGAGTTGCCCGATGGGCTCGTGAACCAGGAGTTTGACTCGATCTGGGCGCAGGTGACGCGTGAGCAGCAGGCCGCAGGTCGCAGCTTCGCCGACGAGAACACCACGGAAGAGGCTGCGCGCGCCGACTACCGCAAGATCGCCGAACGGCGAGTGCGGCTTGGACTCCTGCTCGCTGAAGTCGGGACGAGAGCCGAGGTGAAGGTCTCGGACGACGAGATGACTCAGGCGCTGATCGCTCGGGCGCGGTCCTTTCCTGGCCAGGAAAAGCAGGTCTGGGACTTCTATCGCAACAACAGCCATGCGCTGGCCGAATTGCGCGCCCCAATTTATGAGGAGAAGGTCGTCGACCACATCCTCGGCCTTGCCAAGGTCGATGACCGCAAAGTGGGGAAGGACGAGCTTCTCAAGCCGATCGACGACGAACTCCCAGGCCAGCCCAGGGCAGAAAGCCCGCCGACCGGGGCTGATCGCAGCTAGACGTTGGGACGGGACCCTAGGTTTCACACCAATCCGCGCGGGGAGGCGGGCCCCTTTTCGAGACCGCCTCGCGCGCCTATGTTGACGTCGAGGCCAGAGCCGGACCGCGGCCAGATCTGGCGAAAGAAAGACCCCATGCACGATCCTGTCGACTACTACACCAATAATCTCGTACCGATCGTGATTGAGCAGTCGGCACGGGGCGAGCGTTCGTTCGATATTTTTTCGCGTCTCTTGCGCGAGCGCATCATTTTTATGGTTGGGCCGGTCGATGACCTGTCTGCTTCGCTGGTGGTCGCCCAATTGCTCTTTCTCGAGGCGGACAATCCCAAGAAAGAGATTGCGCTTTACGTCAATTCTCCGGGCGGCATCGTCACCGCGGGGCTTTCGATTTACGATACGATGCAGTTTATCCGTCCCAAGGTGACGACCATGTGCATCGGACAGGCGGCTTCGATGGGTTCGCTTTTGCTTGCCGCGGGTGAGAAGGGATCGCGCTTCGCGTTGCCGAATTCCCGCATCATGGTCCATCAGCCTTCGGGCGGTTTTCAGGGCCAGGCGTCCGATATTCAGCGGCATGCAGAGGATATTCTCAAGGTCAAGAGGCGGCTGAACGAGATTTACGTCCACCACACCGGACAGTCCTACGAAGCCATTGAAAGAACGCTGGATCGCGATCATTTCATGTCGGCCGAGGAAGCGAAGGCGTTCGGGATCGTCGACGAGGTGACGGTCAAGCGCGCGGTCGAAATGGAAGAGGTCAAGGCTTAGTTCCACCGGCTGATCAAGTGCGGGTATGATTTTTTTAGCTGGGCTTGATTTCGCATGCAATTTGGTGGTTGCTTGCCAAATCCGAGCCTGACGCTACCACGACGAGCGGAGGGCGGATTGGGGTGGGGGCAGAGGCAAGGTCGAAGGCTACGTTTCGTTAGGGTGGTTTGGTTAGGCTGCGCAGTCAGGCGTTTAACAACACGCTTCGGCGGAAGCGGCCTAGATGGAGAAAAGCGATGGCCAAGGCCGAAGGCGACGCCAAAAATACGCTCTATTGCTCGTTCTGCGGCAAGAGCCAGCATGAAGTCCGCAAGCTCATCGCCGGGCCGACCGTGTTCATCTGCGATGAATGCGTCGAATTGTGCATGGACATTATCCGCGAGGAGAGCAAGACCGCGCTGGTCAAGAGCAAGGACGGCATCCCGACCCCGCGCGAAATCTGCAAAGTTCTCGACGATTACGTGATCGGTCAACCTCAGGCCAAGCGTGTACTGTCAGTCGCCGTCCATAATCACTATAAGCGCCTCAACCACGCCACCAAGCATGGCGACGTCGAATTGGCGAAATCCAATATCCTGCTTATCGGACCGACCGGTTCAGGCAAGACGCTGCTCGCCCAGACGCTCGCGCGAATCCTCGATGTGCCTTTCACGATGGCCGACGCCACGACGTTGACGGAAGCTGGCTATGTCGGCGAGGATGTTGAGAACATCATTTTGAAGCTGCTGCAGGCTTCAGACTACAACGTCGAGCGGGCGCAACGTGGCATCGTCTACATCGACGAGATCGATAAGATCAGCCGCAAATCCGACAACCCGTCGATCACCCGCGACGTATCGGGCGAAGGCGTGCAGCAGGCGCTGCTCAAGATCATGGAGGGGACCATCGCAAGCGTTCCGCCACAAGGCGGCCGCAAGCATCCGCAGCAGGAGTTCCTGCAGGTCGATACTACCAATATCCTGTTTATTTGCGGTGGCGCCTTTTCTGGCCTCGAGCGAATCATCTCGGCGCGCGGCAAGGGCACCTCGATCGGCTTCTCCGCCAAGGTCCAATCGCCTGACGACCGGCGCACTGGCGAAGTGTTCCGGGAGGTCGAGCCGGAGGATCTGCTGAAGTTCGGCCTCATTCCTGAGTTCGTCGGCCGTCTTCCGGTGATTGCGACGCTCGAGGACCTCGACGAGGACGCATTGAAGAAGATCCTAACTGAGCCGAAGAATGCGCTCGTCAAGCAGTATCAGCGCCTGTTCGAAATGGAGAACACCGACCTAACGATCCAGGAGGAGGCGCTGAGCGTCGTCGCAAAAAAGGCGATCGAGCGGCGCACCGGAGCCCGCGGCTTGCGCTCAATCATGGAGAGCATTTTGCTCGACACGATGTTTGAACTGCCGGGGCTCGACGGCGTGGAGCAGGTGGTGATTGGTCCGGAGGTTGTCGAAGGCAAGGCCCGCCCCCTTTATATCTATGCTGAGCGCGCCGAGCGGGCGAGCTGATCTTGCCGTATGGCCTCGCGCTGCTTGAAAGTCGAGCGTTGGGTGCCCATGTTGCGGACTGGCGATTTTCGCAAATTTGTCTCGCGCAATTGGGGCGGGCTTCCACCCGACGGGAGCGTGAGCGGCGGGCGCCCGGGTTTCGGGCACCGCTCTATGCGCGTACAAAATGCGGAGCAGGCGGGAAGGCCGGCTCCCGGAATTCAGGATAGCCATGACCAGCCAACGCAAGTCCATTGTCCCCGGAACTCTTGACGTCTATCCCGTCTTGCCGCTGCGCGACATTGTCGTCTTTCCGCATATGATCGTGCCGCTGTTTGTCGGTCGCGAGAAGTCCATTCGGGCGCTCGAAGAGGTGATGAAGTCCGACAAGCCGATCCTGCTTGCGACCCAGAAGAACGCAACCGATGACGATCCCGCGCTCGACGCGATCTTCTCCGCCGGCACGCTTGCGAACGTGCTCCAGTTGCTCAAGCTGCCCGATGGCACGGTGAAGGTGCTCGTCGAGGGGTCTACGCGGGCCCAGGTGATGCGGTTCGTCCCCGGTGACGGCTTTTTTCAGGCTGAGGCTCGGGCGATTGCCGACGAGCCGATCGAAAGGATCGAGGGGGAAGCCCTGTCGCGCTCTGTGGTGTCCGAGTTTGAGAGCTACGTGAAGCTCAACAAGAAGATCTCGCCGGAGGTCGTTAGCGCGGTCAATCAGATCGATGACTACGGCAAGCTCGCCGACACCATCGCCTCCCATCTTGCGGTCAGGTTGTCCGACAAACAGGCGATTCTCGAGATGCGTTCCATCGCCAAGCGGTTCGAGAAGTGCCTGGCGCTGATGGAGAGCGAGATCTCGGTGCTGCAGGTCGAAAAGCGCATCCGGACCCGCGTCAAGAGGCAGATGGAGAAGACTCAGCGCGAATACTATCTCAACGAACAGATGAAGGCGATCCAGAAGGAGCTCGGCGATGAGGAGGGCAAGGACGAAATGTCCGAGCTTGAGCAGCGCGTCAAGTCGACTAGGCTCACCAAGGAAGCGCGCGAAAAGGCGCTCGGCGAAGTCAAGAAGCTGAGGCAGATGTCGCCAATGTCGGCAGAGGCGACTGTTGTACGCAATTATCTCGATTGGCTGCTTTCGATCCCTTGGCAGAAGCGGTCGAAGATCAAGAAGGATCTGACGACTGCGCAGACGATCCTCGACGCTGATCATTTTGGCCTCGACAAGGTCAAGGAACGCATCGTCGAATACCTCGCCGTCCAGCAGCGCGCGAATAAGCTAACTGGACCGATTTTGTGTCTCGTGGGTCCCCCAGGCGTTGGCAAGACCTCGCTCGGCAAGTCGATCGCAAGGGCGACGGGTCGCGAATTCGTCCGCATGTCGCTCGGCGGCGTCCGCGACGAGGCGGAGATCCGCGGCCACCGGCGCACCTATATCGGTTCGATGCCGGGCAAGGTGATCCAGTCGATGCGTAAGGCCAAGACGTCGAATCCGCTCTTCCTGCTCGATGAGATCGACAAGATGGGCATGGATTTTCGCGGTGATCCGTCCTCGGCGTTGCTTGAGGTGCTCGATCCGGAACAGAACTCGACCTTCAATGATCACTATCTGGAGGTGGACTATGACCTCTCGGGAGTCATGTTCGTGACCACCGCTAACACGCTCAACATTCCGCCCGCGCTCATGGACCGGATGGAGATCATTCGCATCGCCGGCTACACGGAGGACGAGAAGCTGGAGATCGCGAAGCGGCATCTCCTGCCCCATTCAACGGCCAAGCACGGTCTCGAAGCCGAGGAGTGGGTGGTCGAGGATAGCGGGATCATGGAGCTGATCCGTCGGTATACGCGAGAAGCTGGCGTCCGCAACCTTGAGCGCGAAATTTCCAACCTCGCGCGCAAGGCGGTGAAGGACATCCTCACCAACAAGAGCAAGACGATTGTCGTCGCCGGGCAGACCGTCGCCGAGATTCTCGGGCCGCCGAAGTTCCGCTATGGCGAGATCGAGGCTGACGATCAGGTCGGGCTGGTGACAGGGCTCGCCTGGACGGAGGTCGGCGGTGAACTCCTGACGATCGAAGGCGTCATGATGCCCGGCAAGGGTCGCATGACGGTGACAGGCAATCTCAAGGACGTAATGAAGGAGTCGATTTCGGCCGCCGCCTCCTACGTGCGCTCCCGCGCCGTCGACTTCGGAATCGAACCGCCCTTGTTCGACAAGCGCGATATTCATGTGCATGTGCCGGAAGGCGCAACGCCGAAGGATGGGCCGTCCGCCGGGGTCGGCATGGCGACGGTGATCGTCTCAATGCTGACAGGAATTCCAGTGCGTCGTGACATCGCCATGACCGGGGAGATTACCCTGCGAGGGCGAGTGCTTCCGATTGGCGGTCTCAAGGAGAAGCTGCTTGCGGCGCTGAGGGGTGGTATCAAGAAGGTCCTCATTCCCGAGGACAACGCCAAGGACTTGGCGGAGATACCGAGCTCGGTGAAGAACGGGCTTGAGATCGTGCCGGTCTCACGCATGGACGAGGTGCTTCGACACGCCCTCGTGCGCCAGCCAACGCCGATCGCGTGGGACCAAGACGTCGCCGCCGCTTCGCCGCCTCCGGGAGCGCCCGAAGAGGACGGCCAAGGGCTCGTCGCGCACTGACGACCCTTGCCCGGGTCAGGCGCGGGAGGGCCAGTCCACTCCATGATCGCCGCGAATTCTTCGGAATTCGCGGCTTTTTTCTGCTGCCGAGCACTTTTGGGCGGCAAAAGCGTTCTTTTTTCGAGTGCGGTCCCGGCAAACGCTTGCGTTCCTTGGGCGAAACGGCGAGCTATGGATCGAACTCTGCTGTCGATTCGCCTGGGGCGGCGATGAGCGCCTTAAAGGGGAGGGACGGGTATGAGCGCGCGCGGCGGCGCGAGTCGCCGCGTCAATTGAGGCGCTGAAGGCACCGGACTTTAGAACCGGGGCCGACAACTCAGCGTCGAATTTGAACGGAGAGGCCATAATGAATAAGCTTGAGCTCGTGGACCATGTCGCCGGTGCGGCAGAACTAACCAAGGTCAAAGCCGCTGAGGCGTTGGATGCCGTGTTGGACGGCATCGAAAAGACCCTCAAGAAGGGTGAGGAAGTGCGCTTGGTCGGATTCGGGACCTTCTCCGTGCGCGAGCGCGCGGCTGGAAAGGGACGCAATCCGGCGACCGGTAAGGAGATCAAAATCGCCGCGTCAAGGAACGCGCGTTTCAAGCCCGGCGCGGCGCTGAAGGCGAGCCTGAATAAGAAATCGGGAAAGAAATAATTTCAATTCCTAGGGTTGTGCGACGCCTCTGGGGCGAGGCGGCGGTGCAGCGGCGAGGCCGCCCCAGCGCCTGCTGCCCACGCTCTTAATGAGCCGTGCCCGATCGCGCTTGGCGAGCCTGCCGCGAGCCTGTAGTGTCAGGGCTTGCCGAACCAGGAGTGCGGCGGCGAAAAGGGCGGTTAGCTCAGTTGGCAGAGCATCTCGTTTACACCGCCTGAGCTTCCCGCCTCTCCCTTGTAATCTCTAGCGTTTTCGTTCGCTTACGGTCCCGTTCGACACGTTTCGTTCACGGTCAATCTGTGCGGAAACTGTGCGGCGCTCCAGCGCCCGGTGAACTGCGGCCCCTGCGTTCGGCGCGTGATGGGCATAGACACCTTCGACGATTCGGGTAGACGCGCCAAAGTATGTCGAGATCTCGAAGAACGGGACACCGGCCTGCGCCGCCCAGGTGATCGACGTGTGGCGCAGGGTGTGCGGTGAGACGCCTGCCAGACCAGCCTCACGCGCTGCGGCTGTGAACGCCTTGGACACGCGGATGACCGGACGGCCCTCATACTCGACAACGGCCGCCTGTGACGCTCCTATGCGCTTCCAGCGCCGCATGTGAGCCAAGAGTCTTGGCGGTAGCCTGACGGGTGGCTGGCGCTTGTTCGTCTGCCTCGAGCCGGGTGCGCGCCGGTAGAAGACTCCCTGATCCAGATCGACGTAACCACGATCGGACGTCGGCTCCGTAGCCGCGCTGCATATCGCGCTGGCGCGGGTCCCGGTGAACAGAGCAGCCAGAATGAAACGGGCGACGTGCTTGCGTCTGCCTTGCCCTCCGCGCCAGCATGCCCATAGCAGACGCGCAGCCTCGGATCTCGTCAGCCATCGTTCACGCGGCGGACTCTTCTCCGGCAGAACAACCTCGATCACCTCGGAGCAGAATCCCTCGCGCCGGTGATGGATAATCGCGGCGCGGAAGTCTTCGAGGTGGCGCCGAGCAGCGGCGGGTGAACCGGCGTGCTTGATGTATTCGCGGCAGCTACTGCCGTTGACGGCGGACAGCGGACGATCGCCCCAGTACGCGGCCAGCGCGGCAAGGCGGTGCGCCGTCTCATAGGGGCGGGCGTGTTTCGGCGCCACGTCTTGAGCGTAGATGTTGAGCACGTCGGCTATGCGGACCTGTGACGGAGAGCGGCTCGACCTGTTGGGCTGATACTGGCGGGCGATGTAGTCGGCGAGGATTCTCTGAGCCTCGACAAGCTCAGACTCAGCGCAGCCTGTGCGGACCTGCTTTGCTCCATCTCGGATGACGAAGGTAGCCCGCTCACGGCCTCGCGCCGGTCGGAGCCAGAGTCGGATTCCTTTGGACTGACGCGGCATAGTGACCTCATTGAGTCGATGGCGGCGAGCGTCGTGAAGTCTTTGTTGCCTATCCTCTCAATTGCAAGCCGTCCTCGTTTGGCTTCTGTGCGCAAGGCGGCCGCCGTCACGCCACCGCCAGGGAAGGCGATCTCAGCCGCCATGGCGAGGCGCAAAGGCGTGTTCGGGCTGAAGGCGGAGACGCTCATGCTGCTTGCGCCAATTTGCATGCAGTGACGCCTTCAACCTTCCTGATGCGGTCGAGCGTGACCGGGCCGAAGTAGACATAGAACTGCGCTGCTGCGCGCTGGGCGAAGGCGGGAGTGTACGGCGCCCGGCATTGGGTCTCGAAAATGCTGGCGTCGTGCTTGCGAATGTATTTCGGCCAATGAACCAGCCGGCGGTCAGTGCTCGGGATGACGACGCTGATTCGCACCGTGCAAAAGTCGTCGGGCATGTCTGGGTCGCTGGTTAGCCAAACGCTCGGCGGGAGAGGCGAGCGCAGCAGGTGATCGTAGTGGGGCAGGATGCCGGCGACGAGAATCGAGCCGGCGGTCGCGGCGGCGACGGAACCGCCATCCCCGACCAGGGCCGCTCGGCTTGTGAAGTGATAGGCCGCAATGAAGGTACGTGCTCCAGACAAGTTCGCGCTCCCAATCGGCCTTGGCCGCATTTTGTACTTCACACGAAAACTCCTTGACGGTCAAGCTTTTTCGTGTAAACCTCAGAAACTGAGATCACAGGAGCGGCGCGGGCATGGCCAAGATCGGGGAGGTATCGAAAATATTGGCGTTGAAGTTTGGGCTGAGCCCGTCCCTTTTGGCGCTCTGCGCTTGTGTATTGGTCGAAGGCCAGGTCAGAGAAAAGGATCGGCGGTCGCGGCGGCGACGGAACCGCCATCCCCACCAGGGCCGCTCGGCCTGTGAGATGATAGGCCGCAATGAAGGTATCTGATCCAGACAAATTGGCGCTCCGCAATTGCCCTTGGGTCGTGTTTTTGCTTTTCGAACGAAAACTTCTTGACTGTCAACAGTTTTCGTGCAAAGTGCAAATACCGGGATCACAGGAGCGGCGCGGGCATGGCCAAGATCGGGGAGGTATCGAAAATATTGGCGTTGAAGTTTGGGCTGAGCCCGTCCCTTTTGGCGCTCTTCGCCCGTGTATTGGTCGAAGGCCAGGTCAGAGAAAAGGATCGGCGGGGGCCAGGGGCGGGCGCCATGGGCGCTCGCGACATCGCCAACTTCTTGATCGCAATCTTGGGAAGCTGGGAGCGACCGAAAGACGCGGTTAAGGCCGTCAACCAAATCGGCCCGCTCCTTCCGCCGAAAGATATGCGGTGGCGGGACGTCTTCCACTTTCTGCCCGTCCCGTCGCTTAGCGGACTTCCTCAAGACCACACTTTTGCGGACGCGCTGACCGCGTTGCTTGAATCTCTGGCGAGCGGAGAATTTGAAGCTTCAGTGTCAGAGGCGCTCCAGCAAGAAGCTGACCTCGACTCGTATCGGCCGAACGTCTGGATCGAGGTTACAGTCTCAGGGCCGCGTCCAAGGCCGGAAATCTCGATCTCAACCGTTACGCACGATGATGAGGGCGTGCCAAGCGGCCCGGAGGCTACGATTGCCTACGATTATCGATGGCCGCGGTTCGCTGCGCAAGACCCCGATGTCGATTTGCGCTTCAGGCAGACGTTCGGCAACGCGACCTTGATTGCCCTCGCCCAGCTTCTGAGAGGCGACAAATGAAGACTCGAATCCGCGGCTCACCCCGTGAATCCGAAGTTTCGAATTTGATGCGCCACTGACGCGCAACCGGCACGACCCCGCTCAAGCCGACGGCTTCGACCGCACGGGAGAATATTGTCGCATGACTAAATTGGAGGCACCAATGACCTCGTCCCCCTACGCCCAAGTCGGGCCGAAGTTAGTTGACTCCGGGTTCTCGGCGATCCCATGCCGGCCGGGGTCTAAGGTTCCTGGAGCCTACCGCTCCGGCGAGTGGTTCTACGAATCGGAATGGCAGCGATTTTGCGATCGGCTCCCGACCGAGCTTGAGCTTGGAGTCTGGGCCAAGTGGCCCGACGCCGGAATCTGCGTGGCGCTCGGCGGCGAGCACGGCCTTGTCGCGCTCGACATCGACACGACCGACCATGAGGTCATCGCCGCAGTCGAGAGCGTTGTACCGCCAAGCCCGGTCCAGAAGATCGGCAGCAAAGGATACTGCGCGTTCTACCGTGGAGCTGGCGTCAAGGACACGAAGTTTCCCATCAATGGCAAGAACGCTGTCGAGGTTCTGACGCACGGGCGTCAGGTCGTCGTGCCACCGACGATTCATCCCGATACGAAGCAACCTTACGTCTGGGTTGGCGACGCACTCGATCGCCACACGCCCGAGGGCTTGCCGGAGCTTCCGGCCGACGTCATCGAGCGCCTTGCGGATGCGCTCGCGCCGTTCGGCTACGCGGCGCTCGAGCGGGATCCTGTCGAGCGCACGGCGAGCGGAGGCAGCACAGGACGCGAGATCAACGATGCCGCGCTCGCGCATCTGGATTGCTGGGTCGGCGCTCTGGGCATCGACGCCAAGCGTCAGACTAACGGCAATTGGCGCGGCGTAGCTGTCTGGCGCGGCGGCGAGAACCGCAACGTTGGCTTCGATCCGAAGGGAATCAAGGACTTCAAGACGGACGAAAAGCACACCGCGATCGACGTCACCATGAAAGCGTTGGACATGCCGTTCGGTGAGGCCGCGGACTGGCTGAAGGCTAGGCTTGGCTTCGAAGAGCCGCCCAGGGCCGAGTTCACCTTCCGCAAGCCTGGCGCCGTCGCCGAATCCGACGAGGATGTGCCGCTGATCGATCCGCTCGACGTCATGCGCATGATCATTGGCGCGCGAGAGGAGGCGCTCGCGCTGGCAGATCCTAATGACGCCGAAGACGCGGCCTGGATTGCCCGCATGCGGCAAGAGATCGTGGCCTTCTCCGAAGGCATCTTGTCGGCGCGCGAGCGATTTCCCGCTGACACGTTCGGCTGCCATTTCATCACCGCTGCGGTCGGCGCTCTGGAGAAGATCGACGTGGCGCGCGATCTCGGCGCCCCTGTCGAAGCGGCACATGTCGCGGCCTGGCTGGAGAAAGCGATCAACGCGCTCATCGAGCAGCCGGAAGCTGAGCAGCCGGAGGTGGAGCAGCCGGAGAGGGCCGAAGCCGGTGGTGGTAGATTCAAATTCACCGCGATCGGCGACATTCCTGACGACGACGAGGCGGTGGAGTGGGCCGTGCGCGGTCTTCTCGCCAAAAATACTGTGTCGCTTTTCTTCGGCAAGCCGTCTGGGGGCAAGGGCGTCGTCGCGTCGTCGCTCGCGGTCTGTCTCGCCGCTGGTCTGCCGTTCCTCGGAATGGAAGTCGCGCAGGCGCCGACCGTCTATTTTGCCGCCGAGCGGCTCAAGCAGGTGCGGCGCCGGATAAAAGGACTGATGCGGAAGCACGGACTCCCAAACGATACGCCGTGCTTTATCGGCGGGGGGCCGCTCGACATCCGGAAGGAGAGCGACGCCAAAGAGCTGATCCGTGAAGTGCGGGCGATCGAGGAGAGGACCGGCACGCCGGTCGGCTTCATCGTAGTTGACACGTTTTCCCGCGCTCTGGCGGGCGGAAAAGAAAACGACACCGCGGACATGGGCGCTGCCGTCAAAAACGTCGAATTGATCCGCTCCGAGACGGGCGCTCATGTCCTGATCGTTCACCACGTCGGACTGGCCGAGGATGCGCAAACGCGCCCTCGTGGCAATTCAGCCCTTACCGCTGCGGCAGACATTTGCGTTCTCATCACGAAAACCAAGAGCGGCGTCGACCTGACCGTCACGGTCGAGCGAGACGGTCTGGAAGGCAAGAAAATCAAGGCCAAGTTCGCCAGCTTCAAGACCGGCGTCGACGACAGGGGCAAGGACTTGACTGTGCCGTATCTGGATCTGGTGAAGGTCCACGAGCCGGAGGACAGCCTGGGTGCGACTGAAGGCGAGGAAGAAGGCGACGCGGACGCCGCCCCAAAGGTGGACGTCAAGTTCGAAAAGCCGGGCACGACCGACGCGATGGGGATCAAGGCGCTGGGGCTGGCGCTCAGGGATCACGGCTACGTACCGCTCGGCCATGAGAACGGATTCCCCGACGACGTCGCGACTGTGTCGTGGAGCCAGTGGCGGGCAGAATACGACAAGCTTCGCCCTGGCCACGATGAGGCGAACCGGAAGGCGTTCAGTCGGGTCGGCAAAAAGCTTGTCAAGAGCGGTCGCGTGATCACCCTTCACGACCGCGTTTGGTTGCCCTGAATTGACTCAATATGAACACGGTTCAGAATGACGCCTTGGCTACATCCGCCCATTTGAAGCCTTGGCTACACCCGCCCATTTCGTCCGGTATCACAACAGGATACGTGAATGGTTAAGTCGTTGAAATGATTCGCCGGACACCGCCCAAAACGTCCGTTTTTTCAGCTAAGTTTTTGGTCAAAAAAGCGCCGGACGCGCTCACTCACTCTCCTAAGGGAGTGAGCGTCCGCGCAGACCGTCCGTAGGTCAGTAATGCAGACCTAATTGGTTATGATAACCACACAACGGAAGACGTGAAAAATGAACGAAGAGCACGACTTGCGCCTCGATCTCGGCGCCGACGAAGTGGACGAGATCAGCGGCGACGAGCAATTGTCACTCATGTGGTGCGAGACGCACCAAAAGTGGGAATGGCATTGGATGCCTCTCGATAATGTTGAGCTCTCGCCACACCCCCGGCCCGCGCCGCAAGCCCATCTGCGGCACGCGCGCACGGAATATCCAGCCGGGACCGTCCGCACTGTGACCCCGGTCCCGGTTAGGGCCGCCGGGCATCG